>Ga0209091_10000515_pt1 | contig 36715 bp, 30 predicted proteins | sample ArcticOcean_MG_C_6_FD_187438 | JGI IMG/M metagenome (GOLD analysis project Ga0209091, IMG submission 187438) | Marine microbial communities from western Arctic Ocean - ArcticOcean_MG_CB8_128 (SPAdes) (version 2) | ecosystem: Environmental > Aquatic > Marine > Oceanic | place: Arctic Ocean...
GTGCCCCGCCTGGGGAGTACGGCCGCAAGGCTAAAACTCAAAGGAATTGACGGGGGCCCGCACAAGCGGCGGAGCATGTTGCTTAATTCGAGGCAACGCGAAGAACCTTACCTGGGTTTGACATGTATTGAAAAGCCATAGAGATATGGTGTCCTTCGGGGCTTTACACAGGTGGTGCATGGCTGTCGTCAGCTCGTGTCGTGAGATGTTGGGTTAAGTCCCGCAACGAGCGCAACCCTTATCCTATGTTGCCAGCGCGTAATGGCGGGGACTCGTGGGAGACTGCCGGCGTCAAGTCGGAGGAAGGTGGGGACGACGTCAAGTCATCATGCCCCTTATATCCAGGGCTGCAAACATGCTACAATGGCCGGTACAAAGGGCTGCGAAACCGCGAGGTCAAGCGAATCCCATAAAGCCGGTCTCAGTTCGGATTGAAGTCTGCAACTCGACTTCATGAAGCTGGAGTCGCTAGTAATCCCAGATCAGCATTGCTGGGGTGAATACGTTCCCGGGCCTTGTACACACCGCCCGTCACACCACGAAAGTTGGCAACACCCGAAGCCAGTGGCCCAACCCCTTGGGGAGGGAGCTGTCGAAGGTGGGGTTAGCGATTGGGGTGAAGTCGTAACAAGGTAGCCGTACCGGAAGGTGCGGCTGGATCACCTCCTTTCTAAGGAGTCACCTCCGACCATAAGTTCATAATGAGCTTATTTGTCGTATGGAGATTCTCAGTTGGAGCACTGGTGCGCCATCGTCAGATTAATTAGAGGGTTTGTAGATACCTCTGTCTCCACTTGTGGCGACAGTCGGATACTCGCCATCTGATGTCTGGTTGTCGGCTCGTTCTCTGTTCTGCTGCCAAGGAGCGCTGTGCGTTTCTTAGTGGTTCCTCGGAACCATTGAGGAAACGCTAACTCCTTCGAGCGTTATGCCTATTTTTGAGCCCTTGAGGCTTGAAAATGTGGACTGCACCTTGAGAACTGCATAGCGATGCACGAGCATCTAAATGCCTGCCAACGACTTTTTGTCGTCGGTGGGCGAAATGCCTGCCAACGATTTTATGTCGTCGGTGGGCGAGCGGTCATCCAATGTCGACGTTTCTCTGTTCTCTTGCCGAGTCGAGAGAAGCGTAGTTTGATCGTGTTAATTTGTTTTTTCGAATCTGAATATTGAATACCCAAGCTACTAAGAGCCAATGGTGAATGCCTTGGCGCCGAACACCGATGAAGGACGTGACTGGCTGCGAAAAGCCACGGGGAGCCGCCTAGTAGGCTTTGATCCGTGGATGTCCGAATGGGGAAACCCGTCACCTTTAATCGGGTGTCACTCCCGCCTGAAAAAATAGGGCGGGTAGAGGGAACGAGGGGAACTGAAACATCTCAGTACCCTAAGGAAAGGAAAGCAACAGCGACTCCCTGAGTAGCGGCGAGCGAAACGGGAATAGTCTAAACCGAATTGGTGGTAAAGCCTGATGGCGTTGCCTGTTCGGGGTTGTGGGACCTCATAGACCTAGCATCAGACAGGTCAAGCAGTTACAAAGTCAGTGTGTAGTGGAACGGCTCTGGAAAGGCCGGCCAAAGAGGGTAATGGCCCCGTACACGAAACTCACTGACCTGCTTTGAGAGCTCCCGAGTAGCGCCGGTTCCGTGAAGGCTGGCGTGAATCTGCGAAGACCACTTCGTAAGACTAAGTATGTGTCGGCGACCGATAGTGAACTAGTACCGTGAGGGAAAGGTGAAAAGTACCCCGGGAGGGGAGTGAAATAGTACCTGAAACCATTGGTTTACAAGCAGTTGAAGCGTAGTCACCTTCGGGTGGCCGCGACAGCGTGCCTTTTGAAGAATGAGTCAGCGAGTTACGGTATGTGGCAAGGTTAACCAGCGATGGGAAGCCGGAGCGAAAGCGAGTCTGAATAGGGCGTAGAGTCGCATGCTGTAGACCCGAAGCCGGGTGATCTATCCATGGGCAGGGTGAAGCGGAGGTAAGACTCCGTGGAGGCCCGAACCGACCTAGGTTGAAAACTGGGCGGATGACCTGTGGATAGGGGTGAAAGGCCAATCAAACCCGGTGATATCTGGTTCTCCGCGAAATGCATTTTGGTGCAGCGTTGTATGTTCAGCCATGGAGGTAGAGCACTGATTGGATACGGGGGCCCACAAAGCTTACCAACTCCAGTCAAACTCCGAATGCCATGGCTCCAGAGTACGGCAGTGAGACTACGAGGGATGAGCTTCGTTGGTCGAGAGGGAAACAGCCCAGAGCGCCGGCTAAGGCCCCTAAGTGTGTGTTAAGTGGCAAACGATGTGGGATTGCACAGACAGCCAGGAGGTTGGCTTAGAAGCAGCCACCCTTGAAAGAGTGCGTAATAGCTCACTGGTCGAGTGGTCCTGCGCGGATAATGTAACGGGGCTAAACACACCGCCGAAGCCGCGCCTTCGATTTATCGAGGGGTAGCGGAGCGTCGTGTTTGCAATGAAGTCGGAGTGTGAACTTCGGTGGAGCGGACACGAGTGAGAATGCTGACATGAGTAGCGAGAGAGGGGTGAGAATCCCCTCCGCCGAAAGCCCAAGGGTTCCTGGGGAAGGCTCGTCCTCCCAGGGTTAGTCGGGGACTAAGGCGAGGCCGAAAGGCGTAGTCGATGTACAACTGGTTGATATTCCAGTACCACCACGTGCGCGTCCATTCCAATTTTAAGTTGCTAAAGGGCTGTCTTCCCTTCGGGGAAAGACGAACTGACCCACTTTTAGACGGAAAGCAATGAGGGGACGCAGGAGGATAAGTGAACCCAGGCGATGGTTGACCTGGGGCAAGCGTGTAGGACGGGGACTAGGTAAATCCGGGCCCCATTAAGTCTGAGACGTGACGCCGAGCCGCTACAGGCGAAGTCACTGATTCCATGCTGCCAAGAAAAGCCTCTAGCTAGTTCATGTGGTGCCCGTACCCCAAACCAACACAGGTGGGCAGGTAGAGAATACTAAGGCGAGCGGGATAACTGTGGTTAAGGAACTCGGCAAAATGCATCCGTAACTTCGGGATAAGGATGGCCCTAGTAGAGTGAAGACCTTTACGGTCGGAGCTCGACAGGGCGGCACAAACCAGGGGAAAGCGACTGTTTACTAAAAACACAGCAGCGTGCCAAGTCGAAAGACGATGTATACGCTGTGACTCCTGCCCGGTGCTGGAAGGTTACGGGGAGAGGTTAGCCTTCGGGCGAAGCTTTGAACCTAAGCCCCAGTAAACGGCGGCCGTAACTATAACGGTCCTAAGGTAGCGAAATTCCTTGTCGGGTAAGTTCCGACCTGCACGAATGGAGTAACGACTTTCCCACTGTCTCAACCACAGACCCGGCGAAATTGAAGTACGAGTAAAGATGCTCGTTAGCTACAGAAGGACGGAAAGACCCCGTGGACCTTTACTATAACTTGGTATTGGGTTTCGGCATGTGTTGTGTAGGATAGGTCGGAGACTTGGAAGCGTGCGCGCTAGCGTGCGTGGAGTCACCCTTGAAATACGACCCTGCTCATGTTGAAGCTCTAACCTAGGACCCTTATCGGGTTCGGGAACAGTGCCAGGCGGGTAGTTTGACTGGGGCGGTCGCCTCCTAAAATGTAACGGAGGCGCCCAAAGGTTCCCTCAGACTGGTTGGCAATCAGTCGTCGAGTGCAATGGCACAAGGGAGCTTGACTGTGAGACTTACAAGTCGAGCAGGTACGAAAGTAGGGCATAGTGATCCAGCGATAGCGTGTGGAAGCGTCGTTGCTCAACGGATAAAAGGTACCCCGGGGATAACAGGCTCATCTTCCCCAAGAGTCCATATCGACGGGAAGGTTTGGCACCTCGATGTCGGCTCATCGCATCCTGGGGCTGAAGCAGGTCCCAAGGGTTGGGCTGTTCGCCCATTAAAGCGGTACGCGAGCTGGGTTTAGAACGTCGTGAGACAGTTCGGTCCCTATCCTCTGTAGCCGTAGGAGATTTGAAGAAGGCTGTCCCTAGTACGAGAGGACCGGGATGGACGAAGCTCTGGTGTGCCAGTTGTTCCGCCAGGAGCATGGCTGGTTGGCCACCTTCGGAAAGGATAAGCGCTGAAAGCATCTAAGCGCGAAACCTGTTCTGAGATGAGATCTCCCACTGGATAACCAGGTAAGGCCCGTGGAAGACCACCACGTTGATAGGCCGGATGTGTAAGCGCAGTAATGTGCTCAGCAGACCGGTACTAATCGGCCGAGGGCTTGGGCTTCAATATTCAGTTTCGAGAAAATGCCGCAAGGCAGAGTTCGTGCATCGCTATGGAGTGCTTAAGGGCGTAGTCCCGCACTTTGGATATTAGTATCCATTTTTTAGATCGTCGCTGTCTTGTTCTTATGACAGCAACCAACAGTTTCTGGTGGTTATGGCGGCAGGGTCACACCCGTTCCCTTTTCGAACACGGAAGTTAAGCCTGCCTGCGCCGATGGTACTAGGGGGAAATTCCCCTGGGAGAGTAGGTCGCTGCCAGAATTTTTTTGAACGGTTGCCCTCACTGCTTGCGGTGGGGGCAATTGTTAGTTTTGGGCTAAGTTATTGGAAGCCTGGTCAATCCGTGAGGTATTTTTGCTGTTCGCATCCCTCCTGAGAGATATAGCGTGCGGTGGGGTTTCGAGATGGACTTGACGTACGATTACCGCTGTGAGTGAACGAGACCGCAACGCTAGCAATAGAGGACGCCCTGATGGCGATCGAAGGAAGCCTTCGGAGGGATCGCGATCAAAAGCCAATCACTCCTCGAATAAGCCTGGCGGGCGTGACTCGAGAACAGAGCGCTCGGAAGATGGTCGCCAAGGTCGTCGCCCTGCTGGGCGCGGCCCAGGTAGAGGACCGAGCGACCCCACAAAGGGGCCCGGGGTAGAGAAGCCCGAAAGATTCTTCGGAAACGATGCTCGAGGTTCCAAATGGGGCGGTGTCGCAAGACGCGGCGCTCATAATGCAAGTATCGACCCAGGCGGACCGCGCTCGAAGGTTGTGGAAGATGAACCTGTTGCGCCGCCGGAGCGAACAGATGAGCGTTGGGAGCGCGTCGTACCGGGCAAAGAGCCACCAAAGCGAACCAAAAATCGTAAGCGGACTGTTGATTTACCTCATATCTCGGATTCCCATATGCGGGGTATGTCGGAGGAGCAGCGCAAGCGCACCAGGCGTCGCCTAGGTGATGCTGCAGAGGATTTTTTGGCGGAGAGATTCGGGGATGTTGAAAAGGTACTTGCACCGCTAGCGAAACAACATCCTCAAATTCCTGAGGTGCAAGAGCTCTACGGATTGACTCTGTATCGGCTAGGTAAGTGGAGGCCAGCGATTACCGCCTTAGAAATGTTTGGGATCTTGACTGGTGACATAGACCAGCTACCTGTCCTCGCGGATTGCCACAGGGCCCTAGGCAGACATGGTGAGACGCGTTCTATCTGGGAAGAACTTCGTGCAGCAGGTCCAGACGCCCCGACGATGACTGAAGGGCGAATAGTCATGTCGGGTTCAATGGCTGACCAAGGCGACTTGCAAGGAGCTATTCGGCTACTAGAGCAGGGACCTGTGCGTTCGAAGAGCCCCAAGGAACATCACCTTAGACTGTGGTACGCGTTGGCTGACTTGTATGAACGCGCAGGAGAACGACAACGCGCTCGCCGAGGCTTCGAACGTATAGAGGCAACAGAACCAGGTTACGCTGACGTTTATGCTCGAATTCGTAGCTTGGGCTGACGAAAATTTGGCATTGATAGCAGAACATAAATAATCGCTGCCTTCTTGGAGCCATTTATGGTCTTCCCTCGGCTACGATCAACAGCGTTCGATTTACTTGTTAGTGCGTATAAAGATATGAGTTAAGGAGCAGTTCGGTGAGCATCGATGTTGAAGCTCTCATTGGCGATGAAGCGGGCTACTTGCTTGATCACAAATGCACAACTATTTCTAAAGAATTACTAACTTTACCGAGCCCTAGTTTTGTCAGCGACGTAGTCGCTAAATCCGACCGTTCGCCTCAGGTTATGCGAAACCTTCAGTCCCTTTTCGATAATGGGCGATTGAGAGGCACCGGCTATGTTTCGATTCTTCCTGTCGACCAAGGCATAGAACATACCGCTGCCGCTTCATTCGCTCCGAATCCGATTTATTTTGACCCGGCGAAGATAGTTGAATTGGCTATAGACGGAGGCTGTAATGCAGTCGCCACGACTTTCGGAGTGCTCGGATCTGTTAGCCGAAGCTATGCCCACCGGATTCCCTTTATCGTGAAACTGAACCACAACGAATTGCTTACATACCCATCTACCTACGATCAGATAATGTTTGGTTCCGTTGAACAAGCACATGACCTTGGCGCTGCAGGAGTTGGCGCGACAATTTATTTCGGTAGTGAAGAAAGCGGAAGGCAAATTCAAGAAACAGCTGAAGCTTTCGAGCGTGCTCACCAATTAGGAATGTTTACAGTTCTTTGGTGCTACCTGAGAAATGGTGAATTCTCCAAAGGTGAACAAGATAACCATGTTGCGGCGGATGCTACGGCTCAGGCAAACCATATTGGCGTCACTATCCAAGCAGATATAATCAAACAAAAATTACCCGAAAATAATGGGGCTTTTAATCTAATAAAAGGGTTTGGTAAGACTCACCCTGATGTTTATGAAAAGTTAACGACGGATCACCCGATCGATCTTTGTCGTTGGCAGGTAGCTAATTGCTATATGGGACGATCGGGCCTAATCAACAGCGGTGGAGCTAGCTCTGGCGCTGCGGATCTGGCCGAAGCTGTAACAACTGCCATAATTAACAAACGTGCCGGTGGAGTAGGACTCATTTCCGGCCGCAAAGCTTTCCAACGTCCGATGATTGAAGGGGTTGCGTTACTTAACGCTATCCAAGATGTCTACCTTGATAGCGATATAACTATCGCCTAACCATTTTGATCTGATGGTCGTGTCCTGCCCCAAGCATTTCGCTAGTCTTGGAACAGTGATTCGAACCGTATTATCACCAGCCCTAGGGAGGGTCTGTGACTGACACTGCACCACGCGAGTTACCGCTGCAAGAACTCGACGAAGTAATTATTAGGTTCGCCGGAGATTCAGGCGATGGTATGCAGCTGACCGGTGATCAATTCACCAGTATCTCTGCGGCCCTCGGCAATGACTTGGCTACGTTGCCAGAGTTCCCGGCTGAAATTAGAGCACCTCAGGGCACACTTGCTGGAGTGTCAGCCTTCCAAGTCCGTATTTCGGATTTTGCGATCACGACGCCAGGTGATGCGCCTACAGTTTTAGTAGTTATGAACCCAGCTGCGCTCAAAGCACAACTTCACAATCTTGTGCAGGGCGGTGCAATCATCGTTAATACTGATGCTTTCACGGAGCGCAATATCGAAAAAGCCGGTTACAAATCGAATCCGCTAGATGATGGGACTCTGGACAACTATCGAAATTACCCCGTTCCGATGGGCCAAATCACTCGTGACGCAGTGGCAGAACATGGTGTTAAACCACGCGATGCCGAGCGGTCAAAAAACTTTTTCGCTTTGGGTCTCATCTCCTGGATGTATACCCGCCCAGTGGAACCCACGATGGAGTTCATCAATACTAAGTTCAGAGGCAAAGAGCTTGTTATAAAAGCCAACGAAGCTGCGTTTAAGGCCGGTTACAACTTTGGTGAAACAGCCGAAATATTTGAGGCTCATTATGAAATTAAACCAGCTCCGCTTGCCTCTGGAGAATACACAAACGTTAATGGTAATACAGCCCTCGCGTGGGGCCTGGTAGCAGCTGGTGTACTGGCACGTTTGCCTACGTTTTTGGGTTCGTATCCTATAACTCCTGCTTCCGACATTCTTCATGAGCTATCAACTATGAAAAATTTCGGCGTACGTACTTTCCAGGCTGAAGATGAGATTGCGGCTGCGGCCTCGGCTGTCGGGGCGGCTTTCGGTGGAGCATTGGCCTTTACCACGACATCTGGACCTGGGTTAGCGCTTAAGGGGGAAACCCTAGGCCTTGCTGTAAGCCTGGAACTCCCAATGGTGATAGTCGACGTTCAACGTGGAGGCCCTTCGACTGGATTGCCGACTAAGCCAGAACAAGCGGATTTGCTGATGGCGATGTACGGGAGACACTCGGAGTCGCCAATGCCTATAGTGGCAGCTAAGAGCCCCTCGCATTGTTTCGACGCAGCGATTGAAGCTTGCCGCATAGCTTTGAAGTACCGAACACCAGTCATGTTGCTGAGTGACAATTCTCTTGCTAACAGCTCAGAACCATGGTTGTTGCCAGATGTAGATTCGTTACCGGATATCGGAGTTGATTTCCAAACTGAATTTAATGGCACTAATGAAGATGGTGATGGAATATACCTTCCGTATCTAAGAGACGAAGAGACTTTAGCTCGACCTTGGGCGATTCCAGGGACCCCGGGACTGATGCATCGAGTGGGTGGGATAGAGAAGGAAGATGGTTCTGGAAATATTTCCTATGACCCTGAGAACCACCAAAAAATGGTAAATGTGAGACAGGCAAAAGTTGATGGTATCGATGTCCCTGATGTTGAAGTCATGGGTGATCAAGACGCTGATTTCTGTTTCTTAAGCTGGGGTTCGACATGGGGTGCCGTCGACGCGGCTACCGCTCGTCTTCAAAAAGCTGGGCACAAAGTTGCGTATGTTCACTTGGTACATCTAAATCCTTTCCCCTCAAATCTGGGAGAGGTTCTTGGAAAGTTCAAAAAAGTACTTTGCCCAGAGATGAATGCAGGGCAGCTAGACAAATTAGTTCGAGCTAAATATTTAATCGATGTGCAGGGAGCCCACAAAATGAATGGTGTTCCTTACACAACTGCTGAGATCGAAGCAGCCGCATTAGAAACCCTTCGGGTTTGAGCTGTAGGAAATAGGAGAAATTTTTATGACTGATACTTCAACCCGCACAGGACCAGCCGACTGGGCAACAGATCAAGAAGTTCGCTGGTGTCCTGGATGTGGGGATTATTCGATTCTCACCGCAATGAGAATGTTGATGCCAGAGCTAGACGTAGACCGGGAAAAAACGGTATTCGTGTCTGGCATCGGATGCGCAGCAAGATTCCCTTACTACATGAATACCTACGGTATGCACGGAATTCATGGCCGTGCTCCTGCCATTGCTTCAGGTCTCGCTATGGCACGACCTGACTTGGACATTTGGGTCATAGGCGGCGATGGCGACATGCTCTCCATTGGTGGCAATCACCTGATACATGCTTTGAGAAGAAACGTTAATCTCAAAGTTCTCATGTTCAATAACATGATATATGGCTTGACTAAAGGGCAATTTTCGCCGACAAGCGAGACGGGCAAGGTCACAAAGAGTTCCCCAATGGGCTCTTTAGATCATCCATTCAACCCGATATCTATAGCTTTGGGTGCTGAAGCTACCTTCGTAGCTCGAACCCACGACATGGATAGAAAGCATATGATGGAAACTTTCCGTCGTGCCCATGAGCATAAGGGCGCTTCATTTGTTGAAGTTTTTCAAAATTGCAATGTCTTTAATGATGGAGCGTGGGAGGGAATTACTAAAAAACAAAATCGAGATGCGAACCTGATACAGCTTCACCACGGCCAGCCAATAAAGTTTGGAGCCGAAGGTGAGTTTGGCGTTATTATCGATAACGGATCGGCGAAAGTCGTTTCTGTCTCTGATGTTGCTGAAAGTAGCCTTTTGGTGCATGACGAGAACAAAGAAGACCCCTCGACTGCGTTTATGCTTAGCCGCTTAGCTCGAGGACCTTTTGAGCCAACTCCTGTGGGCATATTTAGAGCGGTTGAACGAACTGAATACGCCGCTTCAGCGACTCAACAGTTAGCAGTTGCGCAGGATCAAAAGGGTCCTGGAGACCTAGCCGCTATTCTTCGTTCCCGCGGAACATGGACGGTTTGAGCCGCTAAAAAACAGGGTTAGCTATATTTGTAGCCTTTAGGAAAAATATGGCATGGGTTCTTGATTTAGACGGTGTTATCTGGCTGGGTGACAAGCCGATTGAAGGCTCTATCGAGGCCGTTAAACGCCTTGATTCAGAAGGTGAGCAGATTCTTTTCGTTACGAATTTTTCTGCAATGCGTAAGAATGAGATGGAAGCAAAGCTTAATAATTTTGGATTAAATGCTACGGATCGCGTGATTACTTCTGCCATGGCGGCTGCATCATTAATTGAACCGGGCGAACGGGTGCTTGTTTGTGGTGGTCCCGGGGTTACTGAGGCAGTCCAAGCTAGAGGAGCTGAAGCCATAGACCCGAGCGATCACTTCGATCGAAACATTAGCGTCGATGCGGTTGTTGTAGGTTTTCACAAGAATTTTGACTTTAATAGACTAGCCGTGTGCGCCAGAGCCCTTCACCAAAACGCTCGCTTGATTACCACCAACATAGATCCGACGTACCCGACTGCAGATGGTCTCTTGCCTGGCAACGGCTCGATTACCGCTGCGGTCGCAACAGCAGGAAAAGTCGATGCTGTTGTAGCTGGGAAGCCCCATCAACCGGTGGCACAGCTAATTATGCGCCATTTAGGCATTTCTGAGGCGACTGTAAATGACATCGTAGTGGGCGATCTTCCATCGACCGATGGTCTGTTAGCTACTGAACTCAACTTTCGCTTTGGTCTCGTTCTCTCCGGGGTGACTGATGTGAATACGGCTTTAAAGTTAGATCCGCAACCAAATATGGTTTGCCCCGATTTAGCTTCTCTTGTAAGCCAAGCACTCGGCTGAAACTTTATTTATACAGAGCTACTCGGGTGGTAGCTTTGATCATGTGAAGCACCTTTATTTCGATTTGCTTATAGTGGTGGCATGACTCGACGGCGGCTGGACCAAGAGCTGGTGAGACGTGGACTAGCGGTGTCTCGGGTTCAAGCTCAAGAGCTTGTTACAGCGGGTAAAGTTTTAGTTTCTGGAGCGATTGCCGATAAACCCGCTCGTCTGGTGTCGCCAGCAGACCCGGTAATTCTCTCTGTCCAAAAGTCGCGGTTCGTTTCTCGCGGAGGCGAGAAGCTCCAAGCTGCTATCGATGCATTTAAGATAGAAGTAACGGGCTCCCGAGTCATTGATGCTGGCGCGTCGACTGGGGGCTTTACAGATTGTGCGCTGCAAAGTGGAGCAGCCATAGTGGTGGCTGTTGACGTAGGCCACGGGCAAATGCATGAACGCATCCGACAAGATGAGCGCGTCAAAGTGTGGGAACGGACAAATGTGCGAAATATATGTGCTGATGAGATAGGAGGGCCAGCAGACCTAGTTGTTGCCGATCTGTCATTCATTTCTCTGCGAACAGTTTTAAGCAACCTTGCCGACTTTCTTGAGCAGCAAGGTGATCTGGTTATGCTCGTTAAGCCCCAGTTCGAAGCAAGCCGCAAAGAAGCTGATCGTGGTCGCGGAGTGATTCGAGACGCTAAGGTCTGGCAAAGGGTGTTACATGAAGTTGCAACTGCAGTCGACGCGGCAGGCCTCGCTGTTGTCGGGCTTATACATTCACCGTTACTTGGCGGTAACGGAAACAGCGAGTTCTTGATGCATGCGCGTAAATCGGAGTCAAGCATCTACAGTGATATTGACGTTGACACGCTGATAACTCAAATTATTTTAGAGGTGGCACCTTGAGCACCCTAGTTTTTTCTCTTCGTAGCGAAAGCTTAGAAGCAGTTGCCTTATGTAACAGGGTAATAAAGGGCTTGCTACTCAAAGGGCACCAGGTTCAGATGCTACCTGAGGAAGCTGATGCACTTGCCTTGCCAGATGTCGCTACCGATATTAGCTTGATCGGAGTCAATGCCGACCTAGCCGTTAGCGTAGGCGGCGATGGGACTATGTTGCGAACCTTTGACCTAGTTGCAGGAAAAAACGTGCCAGTTCTCGGTGTCAACATGGGGCGTTTGGGGTACCTCACAGAGTTTGAGCCAGACCAAATAGACACAGCGATCACAAGTGCACTATCTGGGGCGCTGCCGATAGAGCAACGGATGATGGTCGCAGGACGGCTGATTCGCTCCGACGGATCTGAGAATGGCCTTTGGCTTGGACTCAACGAAGTAATTGTCGAAAAAAGAGACCAAGGGCACACGGTCCGCCTGGAAGTCATGCTGGACGGAAATCATTTTGCGACATACGCGGCTGACGGGCTGATTGTCTCAACTCCAACCGGTTCCACAGCTTACAATCTCTCAGCCCGAGGAGCCGTAGTAGCTCCGACGCACTTATCTTTGCAACTAACGCCAGTGGCACCGCATATGTTGTTTGATAGGTCGCTGATCTTGGTGCCAGAAACTGAAATTAGAATATGCGTTGCTGGAAACCGAGCGGCAAACCTATCTGTCGATGGCCGTAACGTAGCGAGTTTAGATGAAGGTGACACAATAGTTGTTACGCAGGCAATGACCTTTGCCCTGTTAGTCACCTCTGGCGGTGGTGGCTTTCATCAAGTACTTAAACAAAAGTTTGGTCTTAAGGATAGCTAATGTTGTTAGAGCTGACAGTTCGCGACTTGGGTGTGATCGAGCATTCAACTCTGTACCTGGGGACTGGTATGACAGTTCTGACGGGCGAAACTGGCGCTGGCAAAACTATGATCGTGCAAGCAATTCAAGTTCTAATGGGCGGGAAAACTGACCAATCCATGGTGCGGTCTGGGGCCTCTCAGGCCGTTATCGAAGGAAGATTCGAGCAAAAAAATGGTACAGAGATTGTTCTGCGACGCGTAATTCCAATAAAGGGCAGAAGCCGCTCATATATCGATGGCCAAATGGCATCAGCAGCTGAGATGTCTTCTTTGGGCGAGCAAATAGTTGATCTTCATGGACAGCACCAGCATCAGTCACTTCTAAGTGCTCGAGTCCAGCGAGATTTTTTAGATCAGTACAGCGGAATTAATTTGAGCGCCTTGAGTACAGCAAAATCTAATCTATCTACTCTTCTCAAAAACTTAAATGAGTTGGGAGGAGACGACCAGTCAAGGCAACGTGAAATTGATTTCTGCAAATTTCAAATAGCAGAAATTGATGTAAGTCAGATTAGCAATGTTGATGAGCTCAATGATTTGGAACGCATGGAAGATCTACTTGCTGATGCGGCGGCCCATATTCTAGAAGGTTCAAAAGCTCATATTCTCCTTACCGGGGATTTAGGGGCTTTCGATCAGATGAGTGCTGCTATCAACGCCCTGAACGATCGCCAGCCTTACGCCGAGATTGAGAAACATTTAAGGTCTGTAAGCGCCGAGCTCTTAGATGCTGCGGAAGAATTGCGCGTGCTCGTTGAGCGGATAGAAGATGACCCGAAAAAATTGAATGAGGTCCGTGAGCGAAGGCAAACTCTACTTGACCTTTGCCGTAAATACGGGGGCACGCTCACTGAGGTGCTTAATTTTCGTGAGAATACTGTTTCGAAACTCGAGTCTTTGAGTAGCTACGATGAGTCAGCGCAGCGACTGCAAGAGTCAATAAAAAAAACTCGTTCTGAAATAGCTCAAGAGGCCAAAAATATCGCTCTGAAACGAAAGAAAAATGGACCGGTCTTAGGACAAAAAATTAGCTCGTTCTTGCCTTCGCTGGCGCTGGCAAATGGTTTGGTTACAGTTGCTGTGAACGGAGATGATCCAGCCGATCAGGTAGAAGTCAGATTCAGAGCAAATAGTGGCGATGTCGAGAGGCCACTTGCCAAAGTTGCGTCTGGCGGTGAGCTAGCGCGTGTCATGCTTGCGATACGACTCGTTCTGAGTTCTGGCCCAGCGACCTTAGTGTTTGATGAAGTCGATGCAGGAGTTGGAGGGGAAGCAGCTTTGGCGCTAGGTAGAGCCCTTGCCTCCTTGGCGTCAAACCATCAAGTCCTCGTAGTGACTCACCTGCCACAAGTTGGAGCGTTCGCAGATCAGCATGTTGTTGTCGAAAAAACAGACGATGGCGTAAGGGTAAGTTCGACCTTGAAGACGGTATCGGGAAACGAAAGAGTCATAGAACTTGCCCGGATGTTGGCTGGTCAGCCTGAATCAGAAAGCGGTCAAAAGCATGCGAATGAATTACTAGAAATAGCTGCTGAGCAACGGCAAACCGCATGAAAGTTTGGGGCCGTGCGAAACTACCTCCTGTCGGTAATGAAATATTAGCTAGAGCTCGAGTTGATAGACGAACCAAAAATCTTGTAAGAAGATTAGATCGCGGTGAAATAGCAGTTATAAACCACGAGGACCTAGACCGCATAGCGGCGGACGGCTTGGTCGCAGCCAGAGTATCGGCAGTCGTAAATTCTAAACCCACGATGAGTGGTCGTTACCCCGCCTTGGGTGCGTTGGTTCTGATACAGGCAGGGATTCCGGTCATTGACGAAATTGGTGAAGCAGTATTTAATAGAATTGTTGATGGAGAAATTTTAACGATAAAAGGAAATGCGGTTTACAGCGGCGGAGAGCAACTCGGTAGAGGCCTGCGCCGCTCGCAAGAAGAATTTGACGATATTTTGGAGTCTGCCCGAGAAGCAGTTCGTGGTGAGCTTGGCGAATTCGCCGCTAACACTCTTGAGTATTTAGCGCGCGAGCCGGAGTTGATTACCGAAGACTTGAATATCACTAATCTTGATGTGGAGATGACCCAAAGGCAAGTTCTGGTAGTGGTCCGCGGTCTTGATTTTCGAGAAGACCTATTTGCTTTGCGGCGGTCAGGTTACATGCGAGAGATGAAGCCGATTCTGATAGGGGTCGATGGTGGAGCTGACGCTTTGCTAGACGCAGGGCTGAAACCTCACCTGATAGTCGGAGATTTTGATTCTGTGTCGCGTGAGGCACTCTCTAGCGGGGCGAAACTTTTAGTTCACGCTTACCCAGGCGGGGTTGCCCCGGGGACCGTTCGTCTTGACCGGCTCGGGTATCAGTATGAAATCGTTGAGGCGTTAGGAACCAGTGAAGACGTAGCGATGCGTCTAGCTTTTGAGCAACGGGCGGAGCTCATCGTGATGGTTGGCTCGCATACATCTATGGCAGATTTTTTTGACAAGGGCAGACGAGGTATGGCTTCGACATTTCTTACGCGTATGAAAGTCTCTTCGATCCTCGTTGATGCAAAAGGAGTAAGCCGACTGTATCGCACTCAAGTCAGGAAAAGAGACCTAGCCTTACTCGTGACATCTGCTTTGTTCACGATCGTAGTTCTTGCGATAGTCACAGAGCCATTAAGGCTTCTTTTGAGAACGGTTTGGCTTAATCTTGGGTTGTGATCAAAAGTGATTAATCTTCGGTACCACATAGTTAGTATCGTTGCAGTTTTTTTGGCGTTAGGAATAGGTTTAGCTTTGGGTTCAACTTTCGTCGACTCATTTTTGGTAAACGAGCTCGAGGACCAGGTCAATGAATTTGGTCTTGAAAAAGCCCTGGCCATTGAAGAAAAATTAGATGCCGAAGCAATGGTTCTTGAAATCAACGCTGAGCTAGATGAAATCAAAGCCGTTGTGAGCGAGACGCTTCCTGAAGGAAAGCTGCGTGGAAGCTCTTGGATGATACTTGCACCAGAATCTTTAAAAAATTCAGAAATATTCGATCTTGAAATGTTGTTGTCACGCACCAGTAGCGAATTCTATGGATTTCTATGGGTAGATGAGTCCTTGGACCTATCAGATGTTAAGACACGAAATCTAGTTGCTAGTGAGTTAAGACTCTCTAGCAACAGTCCGGCTTCTGTGACGAAAGGTCTAACGTTTTTCATTGCGAAAACTTTACTTGACGCGAATAATGTGGAGGGAGTCACTGGGTTAGGTAGCGAACCGGTAATTACGCAATTAGTGAGAGCAGGACTACTCACCTATCAAGGCTCAAAAGAATCTGAGATTGGTAACTCGAACGTAGGTTTGTTGTTAGTAAGCGATGTAGCTAATAGCGCATTGAATCAGAGCTTATTCCTTCCTCTCCTTGAGAAAATTGTCGATGAGGGCCTAGCTGGCACCACCGTAGCGATAGAGATGTCTACCGCTGGTGTTTTAACCGATGAGTTCGTGAAAGAGGTGCGGTCTGACCCTCGGTTAGCAAGTTCAGTTTCAACTGTCAACGACGCCAATTCGTTTATGGGGCAGATTGTTCTGCTCTCGTCCTTAGAAAATTTGCCCATGGTGGTGCACTATGACGAACAGTTGTCTGCAGCTAAGATGGCATCGAAATGACTCACGTAGTTGCCGTTGTTCCCGCCCATAACCAGATCCAAAGCATCGCTGCTACGGTAAAAGCCCTCCTGGAACTAGAGGAGCTTGGTGAAGTGGTTGTCGTCGACGATGGTTCGAATGATGGAACGGGTGAAGCGGCTAGAGAAGCAGGGGCGCGCGTGATCTCTTTACCTAAGAACATAGGTAAAGGCGGTGCGGTGTCAAAGGCCGTTGACGCTTCAGGAGCTCCAGACGGTTATCTGTTGATTGACGCAGATTTGAGTAGTTCAGCTTCCCACGCCAAAATTTTGCTAGACATGCTCACGAACGATGCAGCCGACATGATCGTTGCAGTGTTTCCTAAAGCCGGAAGGTCACGAGGCTACGGAATAGTTAAGCGGATGGCGATTCGGCTTCTCTTATCAGCAACTGGTAGATCATTTGAAGAACCACTCTCAGGACAGCGAGCCATTAGAGGTCCGCTGCTAAGATCTTTGAATCTGGCGAGTGGCTTCGGTCTGGAGATAGGAATGACCCTCGATGTAGCAGCAAAAAATGCTCGAATTCTTGAAATTGATGTCCCATTTATTCATCGGGCATCAGGCAGGAATATCGCTGGCTTTGTCCATCGAGGGATTCAGGGTGCAGATTTATTAAAAGCCTCCGCGTCTCGCTTGGGTTGGCGTAGCACTCTGGTAGCTGTTGTTAAAATTCCGTTGACTGGGGAGTGGAAGTGATCTTAACACTGGGAGTTTTTGTAGTGTCAGGACTCGGGGGACTATTAGCTTGGGGCCGTCTGGGGTCTTCGCTGCATAGAGATTCATGGATGAAATCTAACTATAGAGGCCAACAATTAGTGGCTGTCTCCGGATTGCTCTCTGTGCTTGTCGCTCTAGCTGGGACTGTTAGCTTAATTGTAAATTTTGAAGAATCGTTGAGAGCCAAGCACGGGATGTCCGTGCTTCTTCTGTTGGCAACGTTTTGTGTCTTAGGATTTTTTGATGATGTATCACCTCAAGAAAGCGGTGGAGGTTTCGTTGGGCACCTGAAGGCTCTGCTGAGGGAGCGGAAAGTGACTTCGGGACTTTTTAAGTTACTCGGAGGCCTTGGGATTTCAGCAATAGCGATAGTTGTCGCAGATGTTACTAGCACTTGGGTCCAGTTAATCAGAGCTGTATTGATCGTGGCATGCTCAGCAAACCTACTGAACCTATTCGATCGCGCTCCTGGCCGGGCAACCAAAGTCAGTATTGTCTGGTGGGTAGTTTTGGTTGGATCTGTGGCGTTATGGGCGAGCCCATCGGCGCTAGTGAGCACGGTATGGGCTTCTGCGATGGTGGGAGCGACAGTAGGATTGATGCCATCAGAACTTTTAGAGCGACATATGCAAGGAGACAGTGGTGTGAATGCGTTAGGAGCAATAATAGGCTTCAACACTGTCCTCGTTGCTTCAGATCAAATTGAATGGTTGCTTCTTGTCGCCCTATTGGGCCTCAATCTATTGAGTGAAAGAGTATCATTCAGCTCGTTAATCGCCAGGAATCAAGTTTTGCGCCGCTTAGACAACATGGGATCTTCATTCCCTCGATGAAATTTATTCAACTTTGCCTAAATTTGAAAACCTTTACAAGAGCATGCCGAAGAAATGACTTAAGACAAGCTATGTTCGAAGGGAACGAGTCAGGAATTTGGACATGACGAAGCACATCTTTATCACAGGCGGCGTTGCCAGCGGGTTGGGAAAAGGTATAACGGGCTCGTCATTAGGCCGACTTCTGAAAAGTCGTGGGCTCAAAGTAACAATGCAAAAATTTGATCCTTATATAAACGTTGATCCTGGCACTATGAATCCTTTTGAACATGGTGAAGTATTTGTAACAGATGATGGTGGCGAAACCGATCTAGACTTAGGGCACTACGAACGATTTATAGACGTACCACTTAGTAAAGATTCAAATGCTACAACTGGGTCAATTTACCAGACGGTCCTTGCAGCGGAACGCCGTGGAGAGTTTCTCGGACGAACGGTCCAAGTTATCCCCCATATCACTGATGAGATTAAACGACGTATCAATCGCCTGTCTACGAGTGATACTGACGTTGTCATCACAGAAGTTGGTGGCACCGTAGGAGATATAGAAATTTTGCCGTTTCTTGAAGCTATTAGGCAAATGAGGCTGGACGTTGGACGTGGGAATGTTTGCTACGTCCACGTGACACTCGTGCCCTTCATAGGGCCTTCCGGCGAGCAAAAAACAAAACCTACACAGCACTCAGTTACCGAACTACGAAGTCGTGGAATTCAGCCTGATGCGGTGGTTCTACGAAGTGAAGAGCCAATTGAACCTTCTTTGCGCGACAAGATATCACGGCTATGTGACGTGGATATCTCAGCAGTGGTTAATGCACCAGATGTGGGAAACCTGTATGAAGTTCCTTTGATCTTGCACGATGAGGGTCTAGATAATTATGTGTGTGACATCTTGGGATTAACTGGGTTAGTTCCTGATCTATCTTCATGGACTGACCTAGTGAACCGTATAGAAATGTTGGAAGATACGGTTCTAATAGGAGTTATCGGTAAATATGTGAGTCTCCCAGATGCTTACATGTCGGTTGTCGAATCGCTAAGGCACGGTGGCTACCACCATGGAACAAAAGTCCAGCTTGAATGGATACAAGCTGAAGAAGCCGAAGGGCTCTTGGCGGGTGGCCGCCTAGGGCACTTAGACGGAATAGTTATTCCGGGAGGCTTCGGTGAGCGCGGTATTGAGGGAAAGATTGCTGCAGCTCAGTTTGCGCGAGAAAATAATATCCCATGTCTAGGCATATGTTTAGGCCTTCAAGTTATGGTCATCGACTTTTGCCGTAACCGGCTGGGTTTAACGGGAGCGACTAGCCGTGAATTTGATTTAACAACCCCACATCCGGTTATAGATTTAATGGAATCCCAAAAAGACGTTATTGACATGGGCGGAACTATGAGGCTTGGTGTCTACCCCGCTCGGCTGGCTGAAGGAAGTAGAATTGCTGCGATGTATGGGGATAATCTCGTATATGAGAGACATCGCCATCGATATGAAGTGAACAATGAATATAGGTCACCTATGGAAGCTGAAGGGCTTTTATGCAGTGGGCTCTCTCCAGATGGCAGATTAGTGGAGTTTATTGAACTCGAGGATCACCCTTTTTGGGTCGGAACTCAGGCACACCCTGAATTCAAGAGTCGCCCTGATACGCCAGCGCCATTATTCCGTGGTTTGATTGGCGCTGCGTTAGCTCGTGCAGAAGGAAGAAATCCGCACTTGATCAAAACTCAAATTGAGTCGGTCGACTAAACAGTGTCCGATGAGTCTGGCCAAAAACAACTGGTACCGTCATTCAAGATGCTTTCTGCAGAGCAGGTATTCGAAGGCTATGCCTTCAAAGTGGAGCAGACTAAGTGGGTTGACCATTTAGATCAGGAATTCGAACGAGATGTTGTTCGACATAAGGGCGCCGTTGCGATTGTTCCGATAACGGAAGATTTAGAGCACGTTTATCTAGTGCGACAGTTCAGACCGGCGATCGGCGACTGGTTACTTGAACTCCCGGCAGGACTTCGAGATGTAGCTGGAGAAAAAGAAATCGATACAGCTCATAGAGAGCTAATGGAAGAAGTCGGCTACTCAGCAAAGAGTATGGATTATTTGATGACCCTTCGTACAGCCGTTGGATTCAGCGATGAAGAAATCTCAATATTTTTGGCTTTAGGCTTGGAAGCTGGCAAACGAGAAGCTGATGGTATCGAAGAGGAGACTATGACCGTTGAGCGTGTTCCGTTATGTGATATCCCCATGATGATAGAAACCAAACAGCTAGTAGACGCTAAAACTATTGCCGGGTTGTCAGTGGCCTTGCATCGGCTTAATGCTTAAAGAGCAATGATCGAATGGTAGCCGATGTTTTGCCGTTGGAAGTTGAAGATTTTCTGACTTGGCTAGCGTCTGAGAAAGGACGAGCTACAACAACTTTGAGTGCTTACAGACGCGATATCACTACTTTCGTTGGTTGGCTAACTAAGCATCAACTTTCACTTTCTGAAGCTGATACGAGAGATTTAGCTAAATACATAGCTTTCCTCAGAGACAAAGGAAGGGCTCCAGCTACAGTCGCTCGAGCTACAGTCGCTGTTCGATCTTTGTACCGATTTTTGGCAATCGAAGGAGTATTGCCCGAAGACCCAACAGCGGCTCTCGATGTGCCAAAAGTACCGAAGGGTCTGCCCCGCGCTTTAGCCGAGAGTCAAATAGAGGCTTTATTGGCATCTCCTGTGGGCGTTAGCCCATTAGCGAAAAGAGATAGGGCGATTTTAGAAGTGCTCTACGGAGGGGGTCTTCGGATCAGCGAATTAGTTGGTATGTCACTTGGTGACATAGATATTGATGCATCTCTTATGCGGGTTCTAGGTAAAGGAAGCCGAGAAAGAATCGTTCCGATTGGACGACTCGCTTTAGCTGCATTAATTGACTGGCTTGGTAGTAGCGGTCGAGCGGTGTTAAGCCCTGAAACCTGGGCGTCTCGAGAAGCTGAAACTGCGGTGTTTCTTAATGCTAGAGGTGGCCGGTTAAGTCGACAGGGCGCTTGGTTAGTTGTCAGAAGCCATGGGGACAATGTCGGATTAGGACCTGAGCTAACCCCCCATGTTCTTCGCCATTCCTGTGCCACTCATATGCTGAACCACGGCGCTGATATTCGGACTGTTCAAGAACTACTGGGTCATATTTCCATTACCAGCACGCAACGGTACACCTTGGTAAGTCAACAAGTACTTCGCGACGTTTATGACTCAGCTCACCCCAGGGCGCAACTTTGAGATCTAAGAAGTATTATTTGGCTAATGCGACGTTCAGCACTTCACCTTTCTCTTCGTTTTCTGGAGACCGTCCGAAAACCAAAGCTGCACGAGGTAGATGATTCTTGGGCTCATTCCAAGTTGTCACCATCTGAGATAGATCTATGGACAAATATGAGCTCATCTGATCGACACCATTGCATAAGCGTCGCGAAGAATGTTGAAAAAATTCTTCCCAATGAGCAGGTTGTCATTCAGGCAGCGCTTTTGCATGACATTGGTAAATCAGAAGCTTCGAGCAGCGCTTTGTTTCGAGTCTTTGCGACCATCATTAGTTTTTTCATCAGTCAAAAATTAGCGCATAATTGGATGAATAGTCGAGCTTTAGGTAGACAGGTTGGACAGTATCTCTGTTACCCCAGCGTTGGAGCTGAACTCTTGAAACTAGCTGGTAGCGATCCTTTCGTTTGTGCGTGGGCAAATGAGCACCATTTCGAACAACGAAATTGGACTGTGGATCGTTATTTAGGGAGAATACTAGAAGCGGCTGATGAGCAGACTAATTGGAAATCGAGATTATGAACGGTGCAGAAATAAATAGTCGCTTACAGGCGGTATTCCTAGAAATTCATGGTGACCGTGCTGGAACGTTTAAGGTCCCAGCAGTTGATGAATCTATATCGAAGGCTAGACAAAAAGCACGCGAGTTTATAACGACTGAACAACGAGTGGACTTGACCGAGGGTCTTGAGGCATTTAGGAGTTGGTTGATAGATCGTGATCCGGAAGCAGCGGAGCGAGTTGCCGCAGGTAGGCCGCCTCCTCAAGACATTGGAACTGTTATGCACGCTGCAGAAGATTATGCAGTAGCTGAGACGTGGGAAGACATAAATTTCGACGATGCATCGTTACTCAAATCTCGACTTGAGAAGACAGCAATTGAAACTTTCGAAGAGAGGAATCCAGGGCTCAAGCGAGCCCCGTTGCGACTTCGGAACAGAAATGTTAGAACGATGCTCAGCGGTATTTTCGTAGTGTTGCTGGCGTCTGGGTTCACGGCAGCTACTGGAATCGGTGCGATGCTTGGAACAGTCGTGGGAGTCTCAATATTCGTATTTGGATTCCGGTCCTGGCGTATCGGCGCAACGGTTTCTAATATTAATGAGGTTTCAGTTTTTAAGGGTGGAAAAATTCAAAGAGATGAACGAGGTTCGCTCTAAAGTCCTAGTAAGTCATTCAGGACTCAGTCTACAAAAAACCCATTGCCTCTTTGGCTTTAGCGACGGTCTTAGCAGCGACTTGGCGCGCTTTTTCGGCTCCAACTGAGATGGTTCTGTTCAACTCAGCTTTATCGGCGAGTAGTTCAGTTCGTTTCGCTTGTATTGGAGAAATCGCTTCAATGACCGCATCTGCTGCATCATTTTTTAATGGCCCGTATTGATGGTATTTTTCAGCAAGAATTTCAGGGTCCATTCCAGTTGTTGCTCCTAGGATCGAAAGAAGGTTCGAGACTCCCGGTTTCTTGGCCCAGTCATAGTAAACATCGTTATCGGAGTCGGTAACTGCTCTTTTGAATTTTTTTCCAATAGTCGAAAGTTCGTCGAATAATCCAACCGTTCCTTGAGGGGAGTTAAGAGACTTTGACATCTTTACATTCGGGGATTGAAGGTCCATAACTCTTGCTGCTACTGCCGGAATTGCAGCTTTAGGGATGGTGAAAGTACTTCCGTAACGGCTGTTAAATCGCTCTGCAATATTTCGGGTTAGCTCTAAATGCTGTCTTTGATCATCGCCGACCGGAACTCGGTCTGCGTCGTAGAGCAAAATATCAGCAGCCATTAAAGCTGGGTAGGTAAATAGTCCAGCTGAGATGTGCTCTTGCCCAGAGTCTCCTTGTTTAGCGGCTTTATCTTTAAACTGTGTCATTCGTTTGAGCTCACCAAAGGACACCGTGCATTCAAGAAGCCAGGATAATTCTGTGTGCTGATGAACTTGACTCTGGACAAATAAGGTGCAGATATCAGGATCTAACCCGACAGCAATCAAGGTAGCCATAGTCTCTAGTGTCTTTGACCTTAGTTGCTTTGGATCTTGCTGGACTGTGATCGCATGTAGATCAACTGCACAGTAAAAACTATCGTGTGCATGCTGATCAGATGTCCATTGGCGTAATGCTCCAAGGTAGTTGCCAAGGTGGATATCGCCGGTGGGCTGAATTCCCGAAAGCACTCGTGTCATGTGTGGAGAAGATACAGCAAAGAAGAATAAGAACCTTTGGTAAGAGCACTTACAAAAAATTAAAATTTTATTGATAACTGTGACCCATGGAGTTACACCAATGTCATTTGCTGGGCTATCGTGAAGTAATGGCCTATGAGGTGCATACCGAAGTTTATGACGGTCCTTTTGATCTGTTGCTACATCTTATTTTGCAAGACCAAGTAGATATTTACGAAGTCTCGTTAACCAGGATCGTGGACGCTTACTTAGCTGAGCTCGACAAGATGGTTGAACGTGTTAGAGAAGAGCGAGAAGTAACCGGCCAAATTGACTTGGAGATGGCCACAGAATTTTTGTTGATCGCAGCAACTTTGGTTGAGCTAAAGACTCGCCGCCTTTTGCCAGTCACAAATGATTTAGATCTTGATGAGGAATTAGGGATCTGGGAAGAGCGTGATCTCCTGCTTTCTCGTTTGGTCGAATGCAAAACCTTCAAAAATGCTGCTGAAGTATTGCGGCAATTGTCTACGGTGGCCTCTTTGTCATATGCGAGACGAGCCGGGCCCGACGAGCGCTTTTTCGCGATAGCCCCAGATCTTCTTGAAGGAATTGGTGCTGAGGATCTAAGAAGCGCCTTCATTAGGGCTCTAACACCCAAACCGCGTCAATCAGTAGACCTACACCATGTGGCACCAATCACCGCAAGCGTTACGGATGCGATGGTCGAGCTGCTTGATGAGCTTCCCCGAGTCGGAGTCATGAGCTTCAGGGGACTAACAGAAGGTTTTGTCGACCGTATAGAGATCGTGGTTCGTTTCTTGGCTGTTCTAGAATTGTTCAAACAGGGCTATTTGGAACTTGAACAAGATGATCATTTTGGCGATATTTCTATTCGCTGGATTGGCGAGCATGACGACGTTCTAGTTTCCGTAAAAGCTGACGGTTACGATGGCTGAACGTTTTGAGCCCTTTTCTCATGATGAGACTTTTAATGCTATTGCGGCGCAGGTTGAGTCCCAGCAGTCCTTGCCGGATAGCGCCAAAGGTTTCGCGGAAGAGATAAGCGGAGACCCTGAAATAGATTTTGTTGCCCCGCCGTCGGAGGTAGGAGCTGCTTTGGAAGCAATCCTTATGGTGGCCGAGCAACCGGTAGAGGTAGGGCTACTTGCACAGATACTAGAAATTTCGACAGAGACAGTTGTGTCTCTTTGCAGTTACCTAGCTGATAGCTACGAAGACGAGGGCCGCGGGTTTACCATTGCAAGCATCGCAGGGGGATACCGGTATCAAACTGTAGAGGCCCAGTCTCCATATGTGGAGCGGTTTATTCTAGAAGGCCAAATGACTCGGTTGTCATCTGCAGCGCTTGAAACGCTTGCTATTGTTGCATATAAACAACCTATATCACGCGCCCAAATTACTGCGATCCGTGGGGTTAATGTCGATGGCGTTGTGCGCACCCTGCAACAGCGCGGGTACATCAACGAGGTCGCAAGAGATTCGGGACCCGGGAGTGCAGGACTGTATGGAACGACCCCGAGGTTTTTGGAACGACTAGGTCTGAATACCTTAGAAGAATTACCTAGCCTTGGGGAATTCGTACCAGAGTCAGAAATATTTGAGACTCTTGAGTTAGCGCTTCGAAATAGCTCCGAGGATGAGTCGGGGATAGCAGAGTGACCGAAGAGGAATCGCCTGAGCGACTCCAAAAAATTATGGCTAGGTTTGGAATTGCCAGTCGCCGAGTGAGCGAAGAAATGATCGAAGCAGGGCGAGTGAAGATAGGCGATCGCGTAGCCGTACTTGGAAACCGTGTCAGCTCGACAGACCTTGTCCTTATCGATGAAGTCCCGCTGCTTAGAGATTCTTCATTAGTCCACTATCTTCTAAACAAGCCGGTTGGAGTAATCTCAACTTCGAAAGATCCAGCTGGCAGGCCCACCGTAGTTAGTCTCGTTCCTCAGATCGAAAGAGTTTTTCCTGTTGGGCGCCTTGATTCAGAAAGCGAAGGGCTTCTAATAATCACTAATGACGGTGACCTAACCCACCGACTCACGCACCCGTCATTTGGAGTACCAAAGGAGTACCTTGCTCATGTAGCGGGGGTCCCTGCTCCCGGGGCACTCAGAGCATTGCGAGAAGGAGTTGAGCTAGAAGATGGTTTAACTTCACCTGCGCAGGTTTCGATGGTGCAAGAAGGGCTTCTTAAGATAGTCATTCATGAGGGACGCAATAGGCAAGTGAGACGCATGTGCGAAAGTATCGGCCATCCGGTGCTGCGACTAGTCCGGACGCGAATAGGACCTATCAGTGACCCTAAGCTTCAATCTGGGCTATGGCGGTTACTTTCTCCGAAAGAGGTTCGCTCTTTATACTCGGCGACGTTGTAAGTACGGAGTGATAGTACGAAATGGATCAGCTAGCTTGGCGTCCTCTTCGGTACCATTCATTCTGGTGAATACACTTTCCTACAAAATGCAGAAAATGATTTATGACTGCTCAAATTAGACACGCTCAGATTGTGGGGACAGGGTTGATCGGTGGTTCGATCGCAATGGCCCTGAAGTCGCTTGGGTGGCATGTGACAGGCAGAGATAAGGTCCCCGAGAACGCGACGAAGGCTTTGTCTCTGGGAGCTATTGACCTAATCGGATCGGACCCAGAGGCAGAATTCACCTTTGTGGCTGTTCCGGCGAGCTCGGTGGAGGAAGAAGTAAGACGAGCATTAGATGAGACAGTTGGGTTCGTGACAGACACTGGGAGTGTTAAAGCTTCTATAACTTCGGCTATAAGCAACCCGAGGTTTATCCCAGGACACCCAATGGCCGGATCAGAACAAGATGGAGTTAATGGCTCTGATCCCAAAATTTTTGCTGGTGCTGTATGGGTGCTCACTCCCTCTTCAGCGACTGAAGACAATGGGCTCAGAGAACTCCAAACTCTTTTGGGAAGCATTGGCTCTGACGTCGTCACTATGGATGCAGAGCGTCATGACGCTCTGGTCGCCGTCGTGTCTCACGTCCCACACCTAACAGCAGCGGCAATGATGTGTATGGCAGATGACAGAGCTAATGACGACACTCCGCTTCTTAGACTTGCCGCAGGTGGCTTTCGCGATATGACGAGAATTGCCGCTGGGAACCCCCGGATATGGCTAGATATCTGCCAAGAAAATCGATTGGCGATTGTCTCAGCGCTCGACGAGTTGTCGAAAAGATTGGGCGAAATGCGAGAGATAGTGGCTGGCTCTGATGTTGAGAACTTAAACGCACTCCTGTCGCAAGCTCGCAGAGCTAGAAATAACCTTCCAGCGCGTTATGTAAGACCACAAGATTTGATTGAAGTTCGTGTGTCGATTCCGGATAAAAAAGGACAAATAGCAAAAATTACAATGCTTGCTGCAGACTGTGATGTAAACGTGGCAGACATAGAAGTTGCTCATAGCGCTGAGGGATCCCAAGGCGTTCTTGTTTTGGTCGTCTCGAGGAACGAGTCTCAAAGGTTCCTGACGGCCCTTGCGGGTATGGCATATAATGCAACGATAAGAGAACTAGCGTGAAGACTGGTCGTCTCCTGACTCCATTCGTATCTCCTGCTAGAGGAGTCGCAGATGTACCTGGTTCAAAAAGTCTGACCAATAGGGCCTTGATATGTGCTGGTCTGGCTGATGGGACTAGCGTAATTGAAAATTTTCTTATGGCTGATGACACTGGAGCTATGATTGCTGCTTTGCAAAATCTTGGGGTCTCTGTAATCGCCCATGAAAATGGCCGATCTCTTCAAGTTGCGGGATTGTCTGGCCCACCAGACGTCTCGAATGTATCAATCAATGCCCGGTTGTCGGGAACCACCTCACGATTCATTGTTCCAGCTGTAGCTGTTGGTCGAGGTAAGTTCACGATAAGCGGCGAGGCTCCTTTGATGAGGCGACCTTTCCATGACCAAATAGTTGCCCTTCGTTCTCTAGGAGCAAATATTACCGAATTGGGTGCAGTTGACTGTCTGCCACTAGAGGTTGATGCCAATGGTCTAGACGGTGGGACCATTTATGTAAATGCTGAGAAAAGCAGCCAGTTTGCAAGTGGGCTTTTGATGGCAGCCCCGCTGATGAAAAATGGTTTGACTTTACATCTTGAGGGCGCCGTAGTCAGCAGACCATACATCGCGTTAACTCTGGAGGTTATGCGGAAATTCGGAGCTGAAATATTAAATCCGGTAGATGGTACTTATGTCGTTTCGCCGACGGGTTACCAGTCGGCTATCTATCGGGTTGAACCGGATGCCTCTGCCGCTTCTTACATGTTTGCTGCAGCAGCAATCACAGGCGGAAGGGTGCGCGTGAATGGGCTAAGTCGATCAAGCAAGCAGGGCGATATTAAATTTGTTGATGTCCTTGAGGATCTTGGTGCCACGGTGAATTCTGGTGACACATTTTTGGAGGTAGCAGGCGGTTCGTTGTCAGGTGGAAAATTTGATTTGAATGACTTTTCTGACACTGCCCAAACGTTAGCTGCTGTTGCGGCGTTTGCGAGCGCCCCCATTGAGATAGAGGGAATTGGTTTCATTAAGGCTAAAGAAACTGACCGTATAGAAGCAATGGCAACAGAACTCGCACGTTGCGGAGTTGCAGTCCATCAGAGCCAAAATGGAATGGTTATAAACCCTAACCAATGGGCGCTGCGTAGCGCCCAGGTAGAAACCTATGACGACCACCGAATGGCTATGTCAATGTCATTACTTTCTCTCCGGGTTTCAGGAATCGAAATCATAGATCCAGAATGTGTTGATAAGACTTTTCCTAAGTTTTTTGAAGTTTTAGAGAGCTTGAGAGACACCAAAGATTTTTCTTCGGAAACAACACCCGTGATAGCAATCGATGGTCCGGCTGGCGCTGGGAAATCTACGATCGCTAAGCTCTTGGCGGAACATTTAGGAGTCCCTCATTTTGATACTGGGGCCATGTATCGAGCAGTTACACTAGCGTGCCTTGATGCTGGCCTTGATGTTGGAAATATAGAAGCTGTAGCGCTCTTAGCAGAAAAAATCGAAATAACAGTCGGGTCACGAGTTCAGGTCGATGGCGTTGATGTAAGCGAAAGAATTCGTGGGATTGAAGTCGGACAGAACGTAAGTGCTGTCGCAGCAAACTCCTTAGTTCGAAAGATTCTAGTAGAACGACAGAGACGTTGGGCTATTGAAGCAGGCGGTGGTGTTATGGAGGGAAGAGATATCGGAACAGCCGTGTTTCCTGATGCTGCTCTAAAAATATTTTTGACAGCAACTGTAGATGTTAGGGCAAAGCGTAGGTTTGGTGAGAGCTCCGATCAGTCTTTGGGGCAGGTTAAAAAAGAAATTTTAGCTCGTGATGAGACAGATTCTAGTAGGCAAGACTCGCCTCTTCGAATAGCAGCCAACGCTGTGATCGTCGACACAAGCAACTCGACGATTGCTGAAACTGTTGAATTACTTGGAATGTTATTTCGCTCAGAGGTGAGTCAATAAGTGACTGTAGAATTACTCAAAGACAAAAGGGCTAGTTGGTATAACCGAGCTATGTATCGGATTCTTAAATATCTTCTCTGGCTTTTTTTTAAAGTATGGAATCGTGTAACCATCGAAGGCATAGAGAACATACCAGCAGGCGCATGCGTGTGGGCTCCGAATCATAGGAGCTACATAGATTCCCCGTTGCAAGCTGCCATTCCGGTCAGGCTTCGTTTCATGGGGAAAGATTCCATGTGGGATAATCGATTCTTCGGGTGGCTTTTCACAACGATTGGTAGTTTCCCGGTCAGCAGGGGAACATCTGATAGGGCCGCATTGACTACAGCTCTAAACGTCTTGATGAGCAGCGAGGATCCGGTTGTTGCTTTTGCGGAAGGTGAGAGGAAAGACGGTCCACGTGTGCACCCCCTCTTTGACGGAGCTGCGTATCTTGCTTCAAAGGCGCAGGTGCCAATTGTTCCGGTGGGTATAGGAGGTACGGCAGCAGCTATGCCGCGAGGTGCAAAGATGATTTATCCCAAACGAGTTCACGTGATTATAGGTAAACCTATGTCACCACCAGCTTTATCAGAGACAGGAAGGTTATCTCGGAGAGAAGTGAAAAAGACGACCGAGTTGCTTCGCGAAGAAATTCAGAGTCTTTTCGATCGAGCTCAAATAAAAGCCGGAACACCTAACCGGCGAGATAACGAAGAGCAACCTGAGAGCCCTGAAGGGAACTAATGTCAGGAGCGAACACGGCCGCAGTCAGGTTAGTGAGCGAGCACCGAAAGCACCTCGCTAGCAGATACGTCTCGATCTCTTACGGCTTTTCTGCAATTGGGTGCGACTGCGAGCATCACATGAACGGCAGCTTCGAGCGAAGTAAGTAAAGTGCGTAGCTCTCGAGGAGGCGGAAAGTATTCATCTTCTTGAGTAATAGAGATTTCTCGCACCCCATTGTTGGGAGCGAGTTTATTAATCACTGCTTGAACTAATTCCTCCGGAGCTGAAGCTCCTGCGGTGACGCCTACGATGCCTTCCAAGTTGCCCGGTAGCTCTGAGACTGAATTTATTCTGAAGACTTCGGTGTTGCCTGCCTCATGAGCGAGTTTCGCTAACGCCATTGTGTTGGAAGAATTAGCAGAACCTATAACTATAACTGCATCGCATTGTGCTGAGATAGCTGAAAGAGCTGACTGCCTATTAGTAGTGGCGAAACAAAGATCGCTGCGGCCAGGCATCCAAACATCAGGAAACTTGTCGATAGTAGCCTCAAGCACTCCTTCCCAGTCTTTATGGCTTAAAGTTGTCTGGGCCAAAATAGCAATCGGCTCATCGAACTGGGGTAATGCCTCGACTTGTTCTGCAGTTTCAACAAGGCTTATTTCCTTTGGGGCAACGGCCATAGTGCCGACTGCTTCCTCATGCCCCTCATGCCCGACGTATACAATTCGGTAGCCTTTTCCCACCCGTACTTGAACTTCGTGATGAACCTTCGTTACCAATGGGCAGACCGCATTTACAACGAACCCACCAGAACGCTCTGCCTCAGAGACCACTTCCGGAGCCGAACCATGGGCGGACAGCATGATAGGCCGCCCTTTAGGGACTTCAGAGATATCGTCGACGAATTCCACACCAAGCTGGCGAAACCGGTCTACAACTATTTGGTTGTGAACAATCTCGTGATAGCAGTAGACCGGCGGCTCGAATGACCTCACCATCCAGATAAGTGCTTTGATAGCCATTTCCACCCCCGCGCAAAAACCTCGAGGGGAAGCGAGAAGAACTTGGTCTACGTTCACGTCTTTGAGGCTAGCGTGCTCTGGGGTCGAGAAAGAAGAGGATCTGTTAGTCGATGGCCCTGAATCTAAGAGGATCACCCAGATCAGTGAGGAGACAGAACAGATAGGCCTATCCTTAATCAGGTATGTCACGTCCAATTATCGTCGCCGTAGAGCCAGGCAGTCCGGCGTACGAGTCTGGTTTGCTTCCCGGTGATGAAATCGTAACAATCGATGGAGAAGTTCCGACCGACGTCATTAGGTGGCAACTCTTAGTTGACGAGCCCGACCCAGTTTTTGAGATTAGTCGCGGTGGACTCGAAATCAGTGTGATAGTAACTAAACCGGCGAGCAGCCCGTTAGGGGCTGATGTCGATGCAGCGATATTTGATCGTGTGAGAACGTGCGACAATCATTGCGAGTTCTGCTTTATCTACCAACTGCCTAAGGGCATGAGGCGCAGCCTTTATATGAAAGATGACGATTATAGGTTGTCTTTTTTGTATGGAAACTTTACGACTCTTACCCGTTTCACTGAAGCCGATCTTGAAAGAGTGATTTCTGAGGGTTTGTCACCGCTTTATGTGTCCATCCACGCTACAGATCCTGAAGTTCGAAGTCGTATGCTCAAAAATAAGCGAGGGGCTTATAGCTTGAGATGGCTGAGGGCGCTGCTTGATCATGGCATCGAAATCCATGGCCAGATTGTTGTGTGTCCCGGTCTTAACGATGGGGACCTCCTTGACCAAAGCCTCATGGGTATTTTAGATAAATACCCGGAGTTAGCTTCTGTGGCCGTAGTTCCCCTAGGCGTTAGCGACTACAACCGTGAGAGCTCAATGCGAGCGCATAGCGAAGATGAGGCTCGTAAAGTAGTAGAAATTGTTGAAGACTGGCAGAATCGATTTTTGAAGTTGTTGGGGCGCAGGATGGTCTTTGCAGCAGATGAGTATTATCTGCTTGCCAATGTGCCGTTCCCGAGTTCCTCGACATACGGAGATTTCCCAATGCATGAAGATGGGATTGGAATGGTCCGTGCCTTCGAGGCGGAATTTAACGGAGCCGTTGAAAGCGGAATCGGTCCTAGAGCAGGTTTTTTTCATTGGGTAGACGGAGCACCGGCTGAGGGCTATCGCGCTCCTCGAGAAAAACCCGTTGTTGCCAATAGAGGTGGAGAGCTATTAAGCGATATTGAAGACCTGCAAGGGTCTTCTGTGCCGGTCCAGTTAACACCTAGGAAAAAAGCTCCGATCGGCATTCTTACTGGCAGTTATGGTATGCGGGTCCTTGCCCCGCTCTTAGAGGAATTAGACCGAGAAGATGTAAGACTTATAGAAGTTGAAAATAAGTTTTTTGGTGGAAATATTGGTGTTAGCGGTTTGATGGTTGGAGCAGATATAAGTCGGGTCTTAGAAGTTGAGCCCGAGGGTCACCGTTATCTGTTACCAGATGTTTGCCTTAGTTCGGGCCGGTTTCTGGATGGCATAGAAGTTGTCGATCTTCCTCGAAGTGTCGAAGTTGTGCCTGCTGATGGCATATCATTGCGAGCTGTTCTTGAGCGCACGTCGCAACGGTCAATACCAGGAGAAAATCATGGCTGAGTTACCTGTTGTGTCAGTTATTGGGAGACCAAATGTTGGGAAGTCAACTTTGTTCAATCGTATAATTGGTCGAAGAGAGGCGATAGTTGAAGAGCGGTCCGGCGTTACTAGAGACCGTAAAACTTTGGAAGCAGAATGGTCAGGTAATTCATTTTTACTCGTTGACACTGGCGGTTGGATGCCTTCAGGCACAGATCTTGATGAAAAAGTTTCTGCTCAGAGTGAAAAAGCTATGTATGACTCGGATTTGCTCCTGATGCTCGTTGACGCGACTACAGGAATTACAGAAGAAGACAGCCGTATCGCTAGTCTGCTTCGCCGTATCGATACTAATGTTTTGCTGGTTGTTAATAAGGTTGACCATTCAGGACGCGACCTTGATGTATGGAATTTTATGGGTCTTGGTTTAGGCGAACCCTTTGCGGTTTCCGCCCTTCATAGCCGTCATACAGGTGATTTGTTGGATCGTATAGTCGAGATGTTGCCATCTGAAGCTGATGATGAAGATGTGCTATCAAGCCTTGAGATAGAAGACGATGGGGTTCCTGGAGTAGCAATTGTGGGACGCCCAAACGTCGGGAAATCCACATTGTTTAATCGAATGATCGGCGACGAGCGTTCTGTAGTGCATGACATGCCGGGCACTACACGAGATGCAATAGACACAGTGGTTGATACTGATTTGGGTCCGGTTCGTTTCATCGACACTGCGGGCATGAGGAGGAAAGCTCGCGTTGATGATGACACTGAGTACTATTCCAACCTTCGCGCCTTGAGAGCATTGGATAAGGCTGATGTTGCACTTTTGGTTATCGATGCTAGCGAAGGTGTTACTGCTCAGGACCAACGCCTGGCCGAGAGAGTAGACGGAGCCGGATGCCCAATTGTGGTCTTGATGAATAAGTGGGAGGTCCTTGATCAAGAACAAAAAGATGAAGTTATGTATCAAGTAGGCCAACGGCTACATTTTTTAGGAGAATCGCCAATATTGCGAATCAGCGCACGCACAGGTCAAGGCGTTCATCGGCTGATACCGGCTCTTGAGGCGGCTATAAATGCATATGAGACTCGGGTTCCAACCCGTAAAGTTAACGAGGTGATCCAACTCGCTCAATCAGCACAGCCGGGGCCACATGGGGCTCGAGTCCTTTACGCTACTCAAGGAGCAGCTCAACCGCCTACTTTTACTTTGTTCTCAAATAAAGAGATACCGGCGAGTTATATGAGGTATTTAGAACGCAAACTGCGAGAAGCATTCGACTTAGGAGCAACTCCTATACGTATGCGTGTTCGCAGGCGGGGATAACGGGAACTATGCCTGTCGCTAATGCAATGGATGTTAGTTGTGCCTTGGTGTGAGTCTTGCGACCGTCACGTAGATAAAGGATTGTTGAGCAGCCAGGGTGGCTGCCCTTCTTGCGGTGAGCAGATTGGTGAACCATCTAAGAGCCCAAGTGCTCCGTGGCATTTCTGGGTGGTTGTGGCGGGAGCTGCGCTGTATCTGGGGTGGCGAGCTGTTGAACTAGTAGTTTGGATTATTCAACAGCTTTTGTAAGCAGCCGGCTAACTTCATACGCTCGTTCCTGAGGGTTTTCTGCGCTGTAGCGGCGCTATGGTAATGGTGTGCCCGGGCTGTGGCGCAGCTTGGTTAGCGCACTTGTCTGGGGGACAAGGGGCCGCGGGTTCAAATCCCGCCAGCCCGACGGGGTGTGAAGCATAGTGGGGGCAATAACCCCTAAGTAACCCCCTAAGATAAGCAGAGTAGGGTGACCTTATCTTTAGCGGTCGGATTTCAATGAAAACTATGTCACTGACGCTGACGTACATCTCCGCACTAGCTGCTGGGCTTTTATTGCTGACCTCCTGCGCGACTGTGAGCGATGAGCCTGCTACAGACTCAGCTCTTCCATCTCCAACAGCGGAGGACATGGCGGCCAGCGAGGAAGAAGTCTCTTCCGAGCCCGGGTTTGCAGAGGTGCTCGACTGTCCAAAATCTCCGATCCCAGAAAACCAACTTAGCCTGGTTAACTTTTCGGATTATCCAGACGATGAAATCATAAATTGCTTTAATTTTGCGGTGAATAAAATTGCCGAGATGCAAACTGACGTAATGATGATTATCTATCCAGTGGGGCCGATACTCTTGCCCCCCGGTGAGGTGAAGGATAACGACACCATTTACAAGGGTCCTGGTTTTGAGCCGGTAATTACAGCGAACCAAAGGGACTCGATGGCCAGTTCGCTGGAAAGCTATTTAGAACTTGCCTGCGGCAAGGACGCTGCGACATACCACGCTCGCCAAGTATCACGCTTTGCTGAATTGGGCGGAGGGCAGCAGGTTGCAACATCCGCGGGCGGTTCGGATAAGTGTGCGAAGAAGCGATGGATGGTTTTGAGCATTGACCCCGACAGAGCAGGCCCTTCCAAAGATCTAGTTGTAACTTTTTTTCACGAGGTGTTCCACACAGTTCAAGCCAGTCCCGGACCCACCTGTAATTATTCCGGTGCCCCAGATGATGATCAATTTTGGATTCATGAGGCTGGTGCATCGTTCTTCGGATTGGAGATAGCGGCTGAACTTGCGGACTTAGATTCTGCATTGGTGTGGGCTGACCACATGAGCTTTGTTTCCGATTTGCTGGGTAACCAGGTAATTAGCTCTGAGTTTGAGGACCCCGGCATCGCCGAAAAGGGCGCTATAGCGTTGCGGTTGCTCGCTGATCGGGGGCAGCTAGTAACATCCGAGGTTATGGACGGGTCTTTGTACCAGAAGTGCGGAGGACAACCCGAGGCCTTTAGTCCGCAAAACATTCAGGTGGCGAAAGATTATTGGTTCGATTACTCAGAAGTTAGTGAGGGCGTTTTTAGGTTTTCCGAAACCGCACTTACTCAGTAGCATCCGCGGCCCTGGCTGGTTGAGGCCCCTGAAGTTAGGAGAGTGCTTCTAGTTGCTTCTCCGGAGACAGCTTAAGGAAAACATCAAATTCCTCATAGAAAGCGTCTATGTCTCTGCCGAAAACATCTTCGAACGCTTTGTAGAAGCCATCAGTTTTATTGGCCTCGTAGAAGTCAAAAAAGATCGCCTCATCTGAAGTTATATCGGCCAAGAACGCCATGGCCAGGTAGCCCATTCCATACTGAAGAAACCCAATGCACAGTTCGCTCTGACAGTAACTCTTGGTTCTGGTGGTGGCAGCTTCCGTCTCGATGTCAATCAGGCGTAAGCTCGGCCAAGTTTCCAGGCCACGTTGCACGTCACCAATGAACTCTCGAGTCATGTCCAGTCGAATGTTCGGATTCCAGCCCTCCTGTTGAGTCAGAAAGATAGCAAAATACTCTGCAGCTCCCTCTTCAAACCATCGAGGCATTGGAAAGCCTCCTTCGTAATGCGGCCTGAAGAGCTGCTGGGACCCTTGGTAAACATGGAAATATTCATGAGCAGTCACCTTCTGCAAGTCGATTAGCTCCTCGGGATGCTTCAGGGAACAAAATTCGTTTTGCTCGTTGGCACAAGGGTTGTTTACGAAGTAGGAAACTGGCTCATCTAAGTACCAGGCGGCTCCGGCGAACGCGTTGCCACCGGGATAGATTGATGACATTTCTCGCATTGATTCCCCTTGATCCTGCGAGCACCGTTCGAAGCTGATGCCGGGGTTGCCCCAAGAGCAGAAGTCTTTGATTATTGGCTCAACTACTTCGGGGTCATTACCTACTGTGTAAAACTTGAGTGGACCGTAATTTCCTAAGTAGTCTATGGCAGCCTGCAAGGACTCAGCGGTGGCATCAAGAATGTACTGCGGAACATCGGGTGTGGCCAGCATCTGAACGGCATTCAATTGTGGCCGGTCCCACCCGAGGGATTGGAGTCTCTTCGCATTCTCCTTGGCTATTTCAGACACCGGGCCCATGAACCTCTCAGGGGTTAGATGTTCTATCCCCAAAAAATCCAGTTCGTAGACGCATTCTTCAAACGGCCCGCGTGCAAATCGGTTTTCCTCGGTTAGAAGTAGCGGGTAATTATCTATGCATTCCTGGCTGGCATCGGGCGACCAAGAAAAACAAGTATCCGCATCCGATAGGCACATCTCGAATGGCAAATTCGCCGCACTCTCAGTCGAAGATTCCGCGTTTACATCCTCATTCGATCTGCCCTGGCTCACGGTTGCGCAGGAAGCAAGAAACAGAGCCCCAGCAACCAGCAAAGAGATTGAATTAAACACTGGTCGTTTAGTCGGCAATGACGTCCATTCTTAGGAGGTATGGCAACCCTACTCCTATGCGAAGGACCGGCCTGTGTCTCTCTGCCTGCAAGGACTACGCAATTAATTGCCAACCTGTGCCAGAGGGCATCGCCATGCCGTCGCAATCAGCGTTTACAACGCTGTCTCTGGAATCTTTGATATGGGCCGAGGTGATAGCTTGGAGATACAAGTTTTACTAGCAATGCATGCCAGTGACGGCATGAAGAGCTTCACGCGGAAGTGAAGTTGTTCCCCCACTAGAGCACTATCCGCTGATGTTCGCACCCCTGAATTGGCGTGATTTAAGAACACCAGCGAACAGCTACGAACAACCTGCACTTAACTGGGGGACAAGGGGTCGGAGGTTCAAATCCTCTCAGCCCGA
>Ga0209091_10000516_pt1 | contig 36679 bp, 30 predicted proteins | sample ArcticOcean_MG_C_6_FD_187438 | JGI IMG/M metagenome (GOLD analysis project Ga0209091, IMG submission 187438) | Marine microbial communities from western Arctic Ocean - ArcticOcean_MG_CB8_128 (SPAdes) (version 2) | ecosystem: Environmental > Aquatic > Marine > Oceanic | place: Arctic Ocean...
CCGGCGTTTAGGTGGACGATAATTGCGTTCAGCTCGGCATCTCATCAGGTACGTTCTATAACTGGCGAAGTAAACACGCAGGCTTAAAGTTTCGGTTTCGGTTTCGGTTTGCGGTTTGCGGTTTGTGGTTTGCGGTTTCTGGTTTTGGACTGGGATCGAGGGCCAATCAGGCCCATTCTCAGGCGCACTTTAAACCTCGTGTTTAGCTCTGGATTTAAACCAAGGGTTCAGGCTTTCGGCGAGCGAGTGGGCCCTTGCCCACGCCTTACGCAACCGACAACCACAACGTCAAAACTGCAGACCACTCGAGCTGAACAAAGCGTAGGCCTGCGCAACTCGCACGGCGTCAGGCATCCTCCAACCGATCCTGCCCGTTCAAGTACACGGCCGAAAGCTTTTGGTAATAACGCGCGTTGGCAACGTTCGCCGCATAGTGATCGCGGGTTGCGATCAGCTTTGCGGGTACGCCCGCAATCACTGAGTACGCTGGGAAAACCTGGTTCTCCCGAACAATGGCCTGACCTGCGACAATCGATCCGCGCCCGATCTTGACGCCATCCATGACCACGGCGTTGATCCCAATCAGGCAGCCATCCCCAATGTCACAACCATGAAGGGTTACATGATGCGTGATCGAGCAATCCTCGCCAATCCGGGTACCGCTCGAGACCCCCTCATGAATCATCACAAAATCTTGGAGGTTACTGCGCGCACCGATGTGAATCTCAAACTGCTCGCATCGGGTCACCGCATAGGTCCAGATCGAGACCTCTGGCCCAACGTAGACTTTACCTTGGAGTCTTGCGGTTTCATGAATGAATCCCGGATCATCGAGCGTGACAGATTCGCCAATTCCGTGCTGCTTATTCATAATGCTGACCCTTATTAAACCTTTGACGACCGGCTTGACCCCTGAACCGTCGCACCATGGCCTGACGACCCATCATCCCGTTTTGTGGCAAGAATGGCGGCCAATGATGGCCGGTGAACCGCAATCTCGGCATCCGTTAGCCCTTCCAGCGAATGCGGAAACTTCAGCCAAGCCTCGGTTTCATGCACATAATAGTCTGGGGTGCGAGCCGTCTGATTTCGGCTGGGCTTAAAGTACGGCACCGCAATTCGAATATCGGTTGGCGTGTTGCGTCGCGCTGCGATCGACAGCTGGTCAATCACCGCTTCAATACTGCGACCTGTATCAAAAACATCGTCGACAATCAGCAGCGCATGTTCAGCCCGCACCTGCTTAATCAGATAGTTCATACCATAAACCTGAACCTGCGAGCGCTGGTTATCAATCCCTTCATAACTTGCGGTCCGAATCGCGATGTGGTCCGCGGCCACCCCGAAACGCGCCAGGAACTCCTGTACCGCAATACCAACCGGCACGCCGCCACGCCAAATGGCGACGATAAAGTCGGGCACAAACCCATCGCTTGTCATCATCGCTCCCAATCGCCAGCTGTCTTCTAACAGCGCTTGGGCATCCAGATAGCACTTGTTCGACATGCACGGTATCCTGTTTTGACTCAGCAGAGCTTATCATGCAGCCAAACACCTTTCTCCAAGAGCAACAGATTATTGAAGCCAGTTTTCGGCTGGGGGTCGACGTGTTTAATTCTGGGTTTCGACCCACCTTCATCGTCGGGCTCTGGCGTGGGGGCAGTACGGTTGGTATTTATTTACAGGAATGTTTGCAAACCCTTGGCGTTGCCACCGATCACATTGCCATTAGAACCGCTTATGCTGGCCGAAAGGATTATGAGGCGCATCGGATGGATCCCGACCACCCCATTAGCGTTCATGGCACCCAATACCTGATCGAAACGCTCCAACACACAGACCGTTTACTGCTGGTCGACGATGTCTTTGGTAGTGGCCGCAACCTGGCTGCCGTGATTCAAAAGCTCCAAACCCGGCTGAGGAAAAACTGTCCATCGTCGATCCGAACAGCTTGCTTATTTCACCGGCCTGAACAGCGCGAGACCCACTTGCAACCCGATTATGTCCTGAAGGCAGTCGATGCTTGGTTAACGCTTCCCTATGAGCTCAAGGGCCTCACCGATGAGGAACTGGCAGACCATAAACCCGCGTTTGTGGCTTTGTTACAAGAATTTAACCTGACCCCGCCGGACGTCAGCGACTAGTTCTTTCGGCAAGCTGAATCAGTCCTTGCGTTGCCGCTTCTGCCAGGCTTTCAAACAAATAAAATCATGCGCCAAAGTCGCCGCGGCAATGGCCGTAATTTCACTATGATCATAGGCCGGCGCCACCTCAACCACATCCATACCGATAATATCCACATGCCCCAAGCCTCTGAGGATGGTCAACGCCTGAAGGCTTGTCAGGCCACCCGCAACGGGCGTGCCCGTGCCCGGCGCGTAAGCTGGATCGAGACAATCGATATCAAAGGTCAAATAAGCCTTATTCCGACCAACCACTTTTTGAATTTCCAGCACGGTTGCTCGAACCCCATTTTCTGCAATCCAAGGACTCGACATCACGGTGAAGCCGTAATCATCTTCGCTGAAACTTCGGATACCAATCTGCACAGACCGCTTTGGATCAATCAAACCCTCTCTGAGCGCCCTTAAAAACATCGAGCCATGATCCAATTGCTGGCCATCATCTGGCCAAGTATCAACATGGGCATCGAAGTGAATTAACGACAACGGGCCATACTTTTCAGCATGCGCGCGCAACAGCGGATAGGTCACAAAGTGGTCACCGCCGAAGGTCAGCATGGTGACGTCTTCAGCGAGCAACTTTTTGGCGTGGGCCTCGATGACCTCAACCGCTTTGTCCGGATAGCCTGATACAAAATCCACATCGCCATAGTCGGCAACGGCCAGTATTTCAAACGGGTTCGCATTCAGCGGGAAGGCAAAATCGGCAATCTCAGCCAGTTGAACGCTCGCCGCACGGATCGCTTGGGGTCCAAATCGTGCGCCGGGCCGAAACGTGGTTGCAAGATCAAAGGGCAAACCCGATACCACGAGATCTGCGCCTTGAATTTCTCGGGTGTAGGCTCGTCGCAAAAAGGATAGCTGGCCACTGAAGGTTTGATAGGTGCTACTCGAACCCAACAAATCGGGCCGCGCATGACTCCGACTCACTCTATCGATCATTTGGAAACCCTCCTGTGACTAAAGAAACCTACCTATACTCGATCTAATGCCGCATAAAAGAGCATGCCCGCAACCAAACCAGGCCAACGCAGCCAGCGACCACCGGGGAACTTCCGGTGTTTCAGATTGGCCAAACAATCGAAGCCCTCGGCTTGGCCTTTGATTGCCTCGGCAATGAGATGCCCCCCCATATTCGCCATAGCAACACCGTGTCCGGAATAGCCTTGACCATAGTAAAGGTTCTGCCCCAATCGGCCAAACTTCGGCATGCGGTTCATCGTTACCGATAACGTGCCGCCCCAAGCATAGGGCAAATCAACGTCAGCAAGTTGAGGATAGATCGCCAACAACCGCTTGCGGACAACGGCTCGAATGTCTTTGGGGAAAAATCGGGTGTAGTTTTCACCCCCGCCAAAAATCAGTCTTTGATCATCCGACAGATGAAAGTAGTTCACCACAAACCGGGTATCCACCACCGCCTGGTTATCTCGAATGATCTCACTCGCCAAAGCATCGCCCAAGGGTTCGGTGGCCACCATAAAATTATTGATGGGCATTTGATAGCCATCTGGTTCAGGCGCAAGGCCGTTTAAGTAGCCATTACAAGCGAGCACGACCTTCTGGGCTCGTACCCGCCGCGTTGTGGTTCTAACGTCCATACGGTCCGCAGAAACCGCTTCAAAGCCGGTAACAGCGGACAGTTCAAACAACTGGGCGCCCTGAGATTCTGCCGCTTTGGCCAACCCTTGCGCCAAGTTAAGCGGATGTAGGTGACCCGCTCGGGTATCAAGGTAGCCGCCAAAATAAGCCTGGCTGCCTATCCGGTCCGACACCTCACGACGGTTAAGCGGATGACAATCCTCGTAACCATATCGCGCCTTCAGGTGCGCCGTATGGTCCCACAAATCCTGTTGATACCGTGCTCGATGCGCAAGCGTTAACTCCCCGTCAGACAAGTGGCATGGGATTGAATATTGATGAATGCGCGCGCGCACTAGGGCATTGGCATCCAGAGCCATTTGCCAAAGTTGACGCGCCCAGGCTGGGTCAACCATTCGCTCTAAGTCTTCCTGATCTTTGCGTTGACCAATCCCCAGAACGCCGCCATTGCGGCCCGAGGCGCCCGAGCCAATCCGGTATTGCTCAAGGAGCACCACCTTAAACCCAGCTTCAGAAAGCGTCAGCGCCGCAGAAAGACCGGTATACCCGCCACCAATGACGCAGACATCACAGTCCAAATCTTCGGTGAGCGTTGCTCGATCAGCCTGATCATTTCGAGTTGCATGATACCAAGACGACTCAAACCCAACTTCAGGGCGACCGCCCGACTGGCGACTCACAAGCCTCCCGCCAAAATCGGGCGCACCTACAACATACTCCCAAGGTAGCTCACCTCCCAGGAGGAAATTCTAATGTTGTAATCCTGCAATTCGTTGCGCTTGATCGATGCAAAAACATCCAAAAACTCGCGAGTCATTATTGCCGCCATTTTGGTACTCTCATCCAAATTGACCAGCGCCTGATCCAAATTATCGGGTAGATTGGTGGTGAGCTCCCAGCAGTCTTCTTCGCTGGCTGCGGTCGGCTCAATGGCCTCCTCAATCCCTAAGAGCCCCGCCGATAAAATCGCCGCCATCAATAAATAAGGATTGGCATCCGCACCAACAACCCGGGTTTCAACCCGGCCTTCTTCGGGCGGGCCATAGGGGACCCGCAGTCCGGTCGTTCGGTTGTCATAACCCCACTCAAGGTTAATGGGCATCGATCGGTCACCCGCAAAGCGTTTATAGCTGTTGATATTGGGCGCCAAGAGCAAAAAGGCTTCAGGCACATAGGTTTGAAGCCCGCCAATAAAATGCCGGAGCGCCTCGGGTGCTTTTTCATCAATCAAGGCAAACAGGTTCTCACCCGCCGCATTTTGCAAGCTGCAATGCAAGTGCAAACCCGAACCCGGCAACTCTGCCGACGGCTTGGCCATGAAGCTCGCAAGATAACCATGCTCGAGCGCACACCCTTTAACCAGGCGTTTCAACAGCACCATTTGATCAGCCACGCCGAGCGCCGGGCCGTGTTTCACGTTGAGTTCAATCTGACCGGCGCCGACCTCGTGCACGACCGCCGACAAATCAAGGTCTGCCGCCGCGCTCATGTCCTGCAAATAACTCACGAACGGACCATAACGATCGAGTGCATCAAAGCTAAACGCCTCACCGCCAAATTCGTCTCGACCATCAAAACCCGAACCGGGCTCTAATTCTTGATCACCGCGTTTCGGCGCGCTCATCAAGTAAAACTCAATCTCTGGGGCAACAATCGGCGTTAAGCCGCGCTCAGCATACCGAGCCAGTACCCGCTTTAAAACATTGCGACAATCGTATGGCAACGGGTCGCCATCCTTATCGGTTGCTTCGCAAATCACCTGCCCGACGTCTTCTTCTTTCCAGGGCGTGCGTCGATAGGTCGACCAATCCGGGCTTAGAATCAGGTCTTCGTCCTTTGGGTTAAACGAATCCATGGTCTCCTCGGCATAATCACCATGGATGCATTGAAACAAAACCGCTTCTGCCATTCTCGGCAAATGGTTTTCATCGATTGCCTCGCTTTCAACTGTTTTACCCCTCGGGACACCATTGGCATCGGTAATGAGTAGGTCGATCCGCTTCGCCAGACCTTCTGGTATTGTCACTAAGTCACCTCCGAGGGCGCCGCCCTCACTAATTCCTGTTCCCACACAAAGACATTTCTTTCAATAAACACAAAGGCCACAATCCAAAGGAAGGCGTCCCAAAAATCGAGGATTGAGCCGGCAAAGCCCCAATACATTGCAAATAGAATCAGCAAACTATACAGCGAAACTTTTAGGCCTTTTATAAGCCCCGTAATGCGCTTTGGCCATTCACGCCACAGACCAATGCGGACTTCAAATTCCAACATGATGACGATCAAAATCCAGGTGGCTGAATTACTCACATCAACCAATCCCAAGCGCTTGATCGCGGCCCAATCTGCCGTTGAAACCACCCAAAGATCGTCATGATTAACCATCAACGCGCCGGAGGTTGCCAGCATTCCAGTGGCACAACCCGTGACATCCAAGACTAAAAACTCATCGAGATCGGGCATTTGCTGGTAGCCGTTGGCGGCAAGATCGCACAAGCCCCCAACCGATAAGGGCGCAACATTTAAAAGGCTCAGGCCTTTCATCACGTAACCAAAAAAGGCAAAAACAATAAAGCCATAACACAGGCCTCGAACCATGATCAGCGTTCGGTTTACAGCCGGCGTCAGGCTTGAGTCATCCAATTGACGGGTTTCCAACTCGAACATCAGCAGCAATATCACCCAAGCCGTGGTATCGATCGTTGCGGCAAAGGCCTCAAGTATCAGGGCCATTGAAACCCCGGACCTGAGCAGGTGCGTTGCCGCCTGCGCCTCGTCTTGAAAAAAGAACCCAATATTGGCGGTTAACGCCAAATAAACGGCCGCTTTGAACACCGAAAACCAATTGGGCCAATCGCGCAGTGACTGGTTCACGTCCGGACGCTCTGAACCTTGACGATCATGGCATCACCGCGGCAGATCCTCATTTTGGATAGACCTTTTTGCCTTCAAAAAAGGTCATCACAATTGGCACCTCGCCAATCTCTGACGGCGCAAGGGTAAATAAATTGGCGCCCAACACAACAAGATCTGCCTTGTAACCAGGCATTAGCCGACCCGTTTCATCTTCTCGATGGGCAAGATAGGCGCCATTTGCGGTGTAAGCCTCGATCATGTCAGCCAACGTCATGGCTTCGGCCTCGTTCAAGGCGTCGGGGGTCAACCCGCTTGGATCTCGTCGGGTCACCGCGGTTTCAATGGCCAAAAGCGGATTCATGGAAGACACGGGCCAATCGCTTCCGCCCACGATCCGCGCGCCAGCACGCTGCAGTGAGCCGATCGGATACATGGCCTGAACTCTCGCCAAACCCACGACCGGCAGGTTAATTTTCATAATGTAATCATCTGGAAACGCCCAAAGCGATTGAAAGTTCGCGGCAACATCGAGCTCGGAAAATCGCGGATGATCTTCGAGATCAACCAGCTGTAAGTGCGAAATATGGTGTCGCAAATCTTGACGGCCGTTGGCGGCACGGGCGGCGGCGAGCGTATCGAGCGCAAGGCGCACCCCAGCATCGCCAATGGCATGAAACATTAGCTGCACGCCGGCCGCATCCAGTGCCACCACCTGCTCGGTGAGCGATTCTGCCGGCGTAATCAACATACCATGACCGTGGCTCGCGCCAATATAAGGCGACAGCAATGCTGCCGTTTCACCCTCCAAGACCCCATCAACAAATATTTTTGCCGATGAGCGGCGAACGTTTGTATCGCGATCCCGATCGGAAACAACAACACTCGACAACGGCGCCTCATCAAAGAACGGCGCGATCAGCGACATTGCTAACACGAGCCGCAAGTTTAATGCTTGGTCGGCATCAAGCGCGTCTAAAGCCTTGCCATCGGATTCTGAGGTAGACGCATCAATGACCGAGGTAATGCCCATTTGATGTGCGAGCGCCACGCTAATGCGCGCAGCTTCTATGCGGTCTTCAAAAGTCACCGCAGGCAGGACCTTTTCAACCAGCATCATGGCCGATTCTCGCAAGACCCCTCTGGGTTCTGCGGCCTCATCGCGTTCAATCACACCATCCTTGGGATTGGGGGTTTCGGCGGCAATACCGGCATAATCAAGCGCTGCGGAGGAAACCCAGGCAGAGTGGCCATCCGCCCCCCTGATAAACATGCGGCGCTCTGGATTAATGTCATCGAGCAAGGCTTTACTGGGGTTGGTTGACTCGAACAACGATAAATCCCATCCGCCAGCAATGAGCCAATCACCCTCAGCCAGCGCGTCATCACAGCGCCTAATCTGCTGGAGCAGGCTCTCGACCTCACTTTGCCCCGTGAGGTCACAGCGCATTAGCTCTAAGCCGCCATAGACAAGATGACTATGGCTGTCGTGAAACCCAGGCAACACCATCTGGCCTTGAAGGTCTAACTGCTCGCCCTCGTAATCACGCATTAGGGCATCGCTTGTCCCAACGGCAACGATGGTGCCATCAAGAATGGCCAAGGCTTCTGCCCAAGGCTTTTCGGAATCCACCGTGTAAATGCTGGCATTTAAAATCAATAGATCAACCCGCTCACGGCCACCGCAGGACGTAAGACTGATCAATAATAGACAGAGAATCATTCTCTTAAAATGAAGGTTCATTTGAAACCAGAGCAGTTTTAGCGCTCCCCCCCTGGTTCTTTAATCAAGTTTTGAGGCCGAGTGGGTACCGGGCACAGCGATTTCATGAAAATTTCCTTTGTTCCCGGAAATTATGACCGGGACTGAGATTCTGTCAAGGGCTTCTGCATGCCCTAGTGACTTGACCCGGTTTCCCGCTGAGCGCTAATGTATGAAGACTTTTATCGAAGATTTGCATTGACGAAAGAACCGCATATTTAAAGTGGCTGACAAACGGCAAGACAATTCGCCAATTCGGCGACGCGCTCAAGCATAACGTCGTCACCGAGGCACTTTGCGTCTACCCAATGCATAACACCCGATCCTTTACACCCTTGTTCATTAGGAAATTGAATCATGTCGACGACAGCGCCTGGACCCACCCATAACACGCTTGAATCCGGTACGTTTTTACATCCATTTACCGATTTTGCCGAGTACAAAAACCAAGGTGGTAAAACTTTTGTTCGCGGGGAAGGTATTTTTATTATCGATCACTTGGGCAACCGCTTGCTCGATGGCATGTCGGGCTTATGGTGCACCAACCTAGGCTATTCTCAGGACAGCATCAAAGCTGCAATTACCGAACAACTCGACCGCCTGCCGTTCTATAACAGCTTCTTCAACTGCACAACCGACAGCACACTCCGGCTTGCCGACCGAATGACGGCGGTTCTGCCGGAAGCTTTTAACCACGTCTTTTTTACCAATTCGGGTTCAGAGGCCAACGATACCAACATCCGACTCGTGCACCGGTATTTCGATTTATTAGACCAACCCCAAAAGAAGCACATCATCGCTCGAACCAATGGCTATCACGGCAGCACCATTGCCTCGGCAAGTCTTGGCGGCATGAAGGGCATGCATGACCAGATGCAACGCTTACCGTATGTGCATCACGTCGACCAACCCTACCACTTCCCCCATCAAGGCAAGCAAACACCGGAAGAAACGGGTCAACAAGCGGCCCAGTCACTGGCCGATAAAATCGACAACCTCGGCCCAGAGAATGTGGCGGCGTTCATCGCCGAACCCATCCAAGGCGCAGGCGGCGTGATTATCCCGCCCGATAACTACTGGCCACTGGTTGCCGAGATCTGCCGATCACGCGATGTGCTGCTCATCAGCGACGAGGTGATCTGCGGGTTTGGTCGGACCGGTCAATGGTGGGGCTGTCAGACCTATGGGTTTGAACCCGATTTAATCACCTTTGCCAAAGCTGTAACCAACGGCTATCAGTCCCTCGGCGGCGTTGCTGTGAGCGATCGCATCGCCCAGGTTATAACGGCCAGTGGCGGCGAATTCACCCATGGGTTTACCTATTCCGGGCACCCCGTTGCCTGCGCGGCGGGTGACGCAACGGTTAAGATTTATCAAGAAACAGACCTGCTCGAGACCATTCAAAGCACCCAACAGCACGTGTGGGCACAAGCGCTATCGAGCCTTTCGGACCATCCCATCGTGGGCGAAGTTCGCAGCAAAGGCATGCTCGGCGCACTGGAACTGGTTCGCGAGCAGGGCTCGCCCACTCGGCTTGCCCCAGATGCTGGTGCGGCGGTTTTCTGCCGAAATTACGCGATCCAGCATGGTCTGATGGCGCGCCAAGTTGGCGACGGCCTTATCCTGTCACCGCCGCTGATCATCACAAGTGACGAGATTGAGCAGCTGGTAACCGGACTGCGCGCAGCCCTGGACGCCACAGCAACCGCCTTTGGGGTGGCTTGCTAGGGTATTAGTCCAACGACAAACCCAGGCCTTGGGCGAGGGCTTTGAGTTTTTGATTCCGGACATCGCTTTCGATTCGAGGCTGACGATCAAAGACCATAAGCTTGCGGGTCTCTGACCAAGCCGGCCAATGCGGCTGCTCGGTGTTATTGGGTTGGGAATCACTAGATTGGGCCTCACCAGGTTGGACCTCACTAGAGTCGCCCGCACTCGGTTCGCCCTCATTAGGATGGCCGTGCTTGGCAAAATTAATCCAATACCGGTTCATGGCACCGGCCAAGTCGCGGTCCTCATCATTCCAATCGCAACCGGTCTTGGCCATGGTATTGAACACATAGGCAAGATCACCCGAGTGATAGGCGCCGGCACTCCGCGGTCCACCAGCCAGGGGAAGGGTTGGGGCATCTGGGCGATAAATTCGACAGGCCGGCGGCACATGGCTCATAAAATAGACATAGCTTGCTGCGCCACGGCTTTTATTTAATGTCGCCCACAACCGCATACTGAACGCCATGAACAGGTCGGTTGAAATCTCATGGCGCGCGGTCGTGTATGAGCGGCCAATTTCTGCGGCATAAGCGCTGACGATTTCGGGAATGGCGTCGGGGTTCATTGCAAAGGTGCGCGCCAGAAAGGTTTGGAATTGCGCTGCATCCGTGCCTTCCACTCGGGGCAGCAATTGATGACCTTCATTGGCTAACGACCCAACCATCAGCGGCACAGCCATCGCCTGACCCTTCAGAAACCGCGTTAAGGGCGCCTCAGGTAAAACCCAACCATCAACCGTTATGCGACTGCGGGCGGCCCATTGGGACGTCTCGGCCGCGGCCAATAGCGCCTCGTTCGAGGCCGATCGAAGCGTTTCGACATCCTGAACATCACCGAGCGCGCCAAGCAACCTCGATCCCGTCTCATAGCCCTGCGCGTCCTCATCAAAGGCCTGCAGGCAACTTGCTGACTGACCGATGGCTTTATGAAAAAGGCCCTTGGACAAGGGTGAGGCCATGAGTGCACAGATGCTCTGAGCCCCAGCCGATTGTCCAAAAACGGTAACGTTGTCAGCGTTACCGCCAAAGGCTTCAATATTGTTTTGCACCCACTGCAAGGCTGCCAGCTTATCCAGCAACCCATAATTGCCGGCGGATCCTTGTTCTGACTCTGCTGCCAACATGGGTAATGCCAGAAAGCCCCAGGGTCCAAGGCGATAATTGATGGTTACTAGGATCACGTCTTGATGCACGAAGCTCGATCCATCGAATAGTGGATGATGCCCCCAACTCTGCCGGTGCCCACCGCCATGAAACCAAACCATGACGGGCAATGGCGCCCCGGACGCTCTACTTTTACCGGGCGTCCAAACATTCAAATACAAACAATCTTCACTTCTGGGGAAAACCCCGAGGGACCAAACGAAAGCCTCTTCTGAATGGGCTTGCCAGCAAGCCGTGGGGTCTGTTTGCGCGGGAATAATGCCGGTCAACTTTGGCCCCGGTGCCGGCGGCCGAAACCGCAGCGGCCCCACCGGCGGTGCCGCATAGGCAATCCCCTTAAAAACCTGAATCGACTTGGCATCATCCGCCCAAAGCCCTTCATAGGTGCCGTCACCCACTTTAACCTGTGGTTGCTGCATGATTTGTTCTCCATCGAAACGAGGCCCTGGACCGTCAGCCACAACCCCTGCGCTCGCTAACCCTGAACTGGCCACAAAAAAATAACCGAGCCCTACGTTTAGACCCGCTCGAAGCTTGACCAGCAGGCCCGCGCTGACCACCTTATTATTCGAGCGTTGATCAACACCAAACCGCTTGGCGTTGAACCTGCGCCGACCAAACCTGACGTCCAGACCCTGCCGCTCAGGTCTTAACCTTGAGTTCACGCCGCGCTGTTGAGTCGTTTTGCCCTTGCCATCAATGAACCCTTTCATCAAAAAAGGCTTATAAAAACCTACAAACCGGTTTGCCACCCGCATCATCCGATTGCGCCCAAGACATCTCGTCCTGGAGACCGCCCGCGCAGCAGAAGTGGTTTGAACGCAATGCCCTGCAACCGTTCCAAAACAGCCTTCAGCGAGGCCTTCAGCGAGGCCTTCAGCGAAGCTGTCAGCACAGCTTTCAACGAGGACGCCCAGTCACCCATGGCGCACAAGAAACCTACTGGCACCGGTAAAGCGCCGTCACTGGCGATGCTAAACCCCAACCCACAATGACCGGGCTCACCTTAAAAACCGATTTCTGCGGCCTCGTACACCAAGCGCTTAAAGTCATGACTGTAAGGATGCCAAAAACCGGGTAAGCGCTGGGTAAAACAGAGCGCCGCGATATTGGCTTCTGGGGCAATCCAAGAATGGGTCCCCATCAAACCACCCCAGTGATATTCATTCAGCGCCAGTGCAGACTCTGTTTCAGCCGGTTTTTCTTTGAGCGCAAAGCCTAGCCCAAATACGGTTCCAGGCATCGGCCAAAACGGAAAATTGACCACCACCCCTTCTGGGAGTTGATTTTCTCGCATCAACTTTAACGTCTCGGGCAATAGGTATTGGCGACCACCCCACTGCCCCTCGTTAATGATCATTTGAATAAACCGGGCGTAATCAGGCAGGGTTGAGAGCAGACCGCCGCCGCCACTTAAAAATTTAGGTTTTTGCTGCGTATCACGCTTGCCTAACATCTCAGACGGTGTCAGCCCACCCTTCATGGGTTCAAACGGATGCACCGGGGTGTACAACGTGGTCAGTCGATCTACTTTGTCCTCTGGCACATAAAAACCCGTGTCGGCGAGCCCCAAAGGCTGGAACAACATCTGCTCTAAACAGACATCAAATGGTTGCCCCGATAAAACTTCAATCAAGCGGCCGCACACATCGGTTGCCACACTGTATCGCCAGCCTGAACCGGGTTCAAAGGCCAGCGGTAGCGTTGCAAGCGCCTGAGTGTAACCCTCAAGGTCGGTGTCGATTCCCCCCAGACCGCCGAGCGATGCCGCATTATAAGCCTGATCGATCGTGGACTCTGGCTCAACGAAACCGTAGGACAAACCCGCGCTGTGACTCAATAAATGGCGAATCAAGATGGGGTTCGATGCCGGCGCGACGTCATCAATCCGCGAAGCCTTCGGCCGCAATACCATCATATCGGTAAATTCAGGCAGGTAATTCGCCAACGGGTCATCCAAGTCGAAACTGCCGCGCTCATACAACATCATGAGCACAACCGACGTCATCAGCTTCGTATTCGAGGCAATTCTAAAAATTGCATCCCGCTGCAGCGGGGCTTTCGATTCAATATCAGAAAACCCAACCTGACCTTCGTGCACGATGTCTGCGCCTTTCAGAATCATAAAACTGACACCCGGCAGGATTTCATCGTCAACATATCGCTGCATGGCTTGTTCAATCTTTGAAAACATTCGGCCCCTCCCAGGGAAATTTACCCGACGCTATCGGCACCAGCGCCTGTCGCTCGATCGACTGCCCGTTACTGCGCTTTGCGGGCATTCAGCTGCTGCAAGTGGGCATCATGATCTTCTCGCGTGATTCTATACTTCGAGATAATCACCAGACCCAATAAGTACATCCCACAATAAATCGGTAAAAACAGCGTCGCTAAATCCATTCTAATTTCCTGGGTCACATCACTCACAGACGTAATGCCATCCAAACCAACAATGGAAATAATTGATCCTGCACCGATGATCCCGCCGGCCGAAATCGCCTTCGCCGCAAAGCCGCGGGCAGCATAAAACAAGCCCTCGGAACGACGCGCGGTTTTGAGCTCACTGTCTTCCACCACATCCGCCATCATTGAGTCGAGCAGCACGCCGCCAATGATGCCGCAGATCACTTCCATGACAATAAAACCGCTGTAAATGTACAACGATGTCCAACTGCCGAGATCTGGCCAGACGCCCGTGAGCAACAGGACATAGGGAATCGGATAGAGCGCAATGTTGACCAGAATGGCGTAGATCGCGGCACGCTTTTTGCCGAACATTCGACCCAAGTAAGGCGCAGCCCAATAAGCAATCACGGGCGAGATCAAAACGCCAATCGCGGTGACGCTGATTTGTGTTCCTGAAAACCCAAAAAAGTAGGTGGTATTGTAAAGATAGAGCGCCGTGCCCAACCCGCCGGCAATGCCAACGGTGAGTCCGTAGAAAAACAGTGCCGCAAAGTTTTTGTTTTTAACCGATTCAAAGATCTGTTTGATTTCCCGCTTTATCGCCAAAAAACGGAAGGGTTCGCTAGGCTTGGGTAGCGCGGCTGCAACCTTTTGCGTCCCGAGTGATGAGACCAAAATCGCAGCGGCAATCACCACCGCGCCAGCAATTCCATATATGCCGTAACCCGTTTGCGACGCAACCCCATAAGCCCCAACCCAGAACATGAAGTTAATCATGTGGATACCATTGCCCCCGGTCCAACCAAAAAAATGACGCAGCGCCAGCCATTTGTTGCGTCGATCATAGTCAGTTTCAAGATCCGGCAAGAGGGCCGTCGACGGCACTTCAAAGAGCGTGGTGCCCGTTCGGATCAGCAGCGCCAACGCCAGTACATAATAAAAGGTATTGTCGTCATTGAGCTCAATCACTGGATTGAACAGGGCATAAAAAGTAATCGGCAGAACAAAAAAGGCCGCATACATAAAGGGGTGCCTGCGACCTAACCGGCTACTGGTTTTATCAGACCAATGACCCAGCAAGAGATCCGATACCGCATCCCAGATCATGGCCAGTGCCAACGCCAGCGAGGCAAGGTAACCCGGCAAACCCAGCACTTGGTTTGCATAAATTAACAGCAGGTAACTGAAGGCGTTATTTTTAATGCCGTAAGCGATCGATGCGGAGCCGTAAAACCAAAATGTTGGGTTCTTCTCTAGGATCGGTGATGACATAACGGCCTCTTATTGCTCTATTCGCCGATATACGGCCTGATGGACACTGACTCAGGGAGAACGCGCTCGCGAAAATTACCGGACGGTTGCGACAAAGACGACGGGTAATCCCTAACCTGAGTATAAGCGCATCCTATCCGTCCGGCGCAACCCTTGATTCTAATCACGCATCATGACCTTGAACGGTCCATCTCAACCCAAGGCCTGTGGACGCATCCGCTGCGACGACGTTAAACTTAGGCTTAACCAGTCTAACCCTGAACTGACCATGCGCTACCAACCTCATCACCTTGAACAATGGCATAACGATGGCTTCGTCATCATCGAGGACTTTTTCACCCCGGATGAGATCGCGCCGCTTTTTGACGACTTTGAAGCGCTCTATGGCCGCCGCGCGCCAGACCAGGCAGTAGCGGTTGCCCTGAACAAGAAGGTCGCTGGGGTTTTAGGCAAGTCACACCCCAAGCAGTTTCAAAATATCGATTCCTTGCCGTATGAGGCCAGCATCGATTTGAACTTAATTTCATTGCATCCAGCGGTCATCGCCTTAGCCAAAGCCATTCTGGCCGTAAGCGATGTGCATCTGTATCAATCCCATACCTGGGCAAAATTCACTGGAGAAGCCGATTACGATCAGCCGCACCACTGCGACTTCGGCAACCACACCCTAACCGTTCCGAGCGACCTCGCGCATCAAAGGTCCGTTGATTTCATCGCCTATATTACCGATGTCCAAGATGATTTAGGCGCACTGCACTATGTCACCAAACCCGATAGCAACCGCATTCTCGGGGCCGGTGAGGTTCGGGCCACCGAGGCATCACAAGCTGCTTTAAAAAATGTAGAGCGAAGCGCTACGGGACGGGCGGGCACCTTAGTCGCGCACAGTATCGATACCTTCCATCGCGGCACGAACCTGATTCGGCCCGAGGGCCGACGTTACACGATGACCTTTGGCTATAAAGCGGCGGGTAACGACATGATTGGATATCATGTCTGGCAATCGTCCCCACAGAAACCCTGGGAACGCGTGTTAAATCATGCCTCACCCGAGCAGTTAGCCTGCTTGGGCATTCCCAAGCCCGGCGCCGATTATTGGACACCAAGAACCCTGCGCCTGACCCAGGACCGTTGGCCAGGTTGGGACTTATCCGCTTGGCGCGCGCGCTCAGAATAACGCATACTGCGCAATCTAGGCAGCAATGCCTTCGGCAAGCCAGCAGCATGAAACTTTAAAAAAGGGATCCAAAATGATCGAACGAATCGCTTTAACGCTCGGCCGATGCTTGCTCGGACTTTATTTCCTCGTTCCAGGCTTGTCGAAGATTACAGGCTACAGCGCCACCCTTACCTATATGCAGCTGCATAACGTGCCGTTCAGTGATCTTCTCTTGCCGGTGACCATCGTACTCCAGGTCGGCGGCGGGCTTGCGCTCTTATCCGGCTATCGCTTACGTGATACGGCCCTCATGTTGGCCGGTTTAACGATTGCCATCAATATCGGTATGCACGATTTTTGGAACACTTACCCAGAGGTTTCAAACGACCGCGAGACCCAGAACTTTGTCAAGAACCTGGCGATTTTCGCAGGGCTTTTGGCGCTATCCAGTGTCAATTCACTGCCACAGTTTAGGATCAGTCGCTCGTAAACGCCTCGAGCGCTGCCTCAACCGCCGCCCACTGATCATAGAGCACCTGGATCTTCTCGCGCAGCGCTTGCGCTGCGCTGTAGGCCTTTTGCTGCGCGGCTTCCGGTAGGTTGAAAAAATCAGGCTGGCTGACCTGAACCATGATTTCGTTTTCGGAAGCTTCTAAGCGTTGCAATTCAACCGGAATCTGCTCGAATTGTCGCTGCAACCGGCGCTGCTCACTCTTGGCGTGCTTGCGCGCCTCATAACTTGCACCATCATCTGATGCCGTGATGGCCTTTGACGCCGCTGTGGACACCTCCTCGACACCCGCCTCGACAAGCTTCTCGAGCAGATCTGGCAGGGCGCGCTCGACAACGCTCGGGTCTGCAGGATGCAGTTCCCCGCCCCGCGCAATCCAATCGGAAAAACCACCCACCTGCTCTTCGATCTCACCACGGCCTTTAAACACCAACAAAGACGTCACCACCTGATCCAAAAATTGTCGGTCATGACTCACCAAGAGAACGGTGCCCGTGTAATCCAGCAGCAGCTCTTCTAACAGCTCCAAACTCTCCACGTCTAGATCGTTGGTGGGCTCATCTAAAACCAAGAGATTTGCCGGTTGGGTGAACAGCTGCGCCAGTAACAATCGGTTTTGCTGACCACCCGATAAGGTTCTAATTTTGCCCCGCGCTTGAACCGAGTCGAATAAAAACCGCTTTAAATAGGATACGACATGAATCGACTGGCCGTTAAGCTCAATAAAATCACGACCATCACCAATGTAATCCGCAACCGAGGCGTCGGGATCAAGCGCCGCACGGCCCTGATCAAAGTAAGCGACATCCAGTTTGGTGCCAAATTTGATCAAACCGGTCTGGGGCGTAATTTCTCCTAAGAACAGTTTGATCAGCGTTGATTTGCCCGCGCCGTTCGGACCGACCAAACCAATCCGATCGCCGCGTTGCACAACCCAGGATAGATCTTTTACCAACGTCAGTCCTGCAACCGAATAGCTCACATTATCCAGTGCTCGAACCACTTTCCCTGATTTCTCGCCGGTATCAATTTCCAGTTTGAGCGAACCCCGAGTGACCCGCTTGGCACGTTCTGATCTGAGCGCCTCGAGGGCCCTAACCCGGCCTTCATTACGCGTACGGCGAGCCTTGATGCCTTGCCGAATCCAGACTTCTTCCTCTGCCAGCTTGGCGTCGAACTGCTTTTCGGCTTCTGCCATCGTCTCGCGCTCAGCCTCTCTGCGCTGCAGGAATTCATCGTACGAGCAGCTCCACAACTTCACCCGGCCGCGATCGATATCCACCATTGCCGTTGCCAATTGGCTCATGAGCATCCGGTCATGGGAAATAAAGACGACCGTGCCCTTAAATAGCTTGAGCTCGCTCGTCAACCAATCGATCGCTGGAATGTCTAAGTGGTTGGTTGGCTCATCTAAAAGCCAAATATCGGGTTCATCCACCAAACTTTGGGCAATGGCTAATCGTTTTAACCAGCCGCCTGACAAAGATCCGACGATTTGATCCGGCGCAAGGTCCAGTCGTTGCAGAATAGCCTCAACCCGCGCGCCAAAGTTCCAGGCTTCCGCGGCGTCCAGCTGCTCCTGAAGCTGAGCCAGCTGGTCTTCATCGGGGTTGGTTGCCTCAAAAAGTCGGCGTTGGGTTGCCAAAACCACCCCAATGGGCCCGAGCCCTTCTGCAACCACGTCGTAGACCGTGGCCGTTGAGTCAAAACTCGGCGTTTGCGCGAGCAGCGCCACCTTGAGCCCAGAATTAACGGTCACCACGCCTTCATCCGGCAAACGATACCCGGCAATAATCCCCAGTAAGGTTGATTTCCCGCTACCGTTATAGCCCGTGATACAACATCGGCTACCCTGACCGATGACAAGATTGGCCTCATGAAGCACCGCTTCACTGCCATAGGCGATTGAGATATTTTGTAAATTGATGACCGTATTCATGCGCGGCATCCTATCACGACGCGGCGCCAAAAAAGCAGCTGAATCTGGATCCAGTGTTCCTATCTTGCCGACACCCGAATCCTTTATGATAAGCCAACCCAAACGATGGAAGACACGGATGAAATTATACGGCTACCCGGGCGCGCCCAATCCACGAAAAGTCGAAATCTTCCTCGCAGAAAAGGCCATCGACTATGAGTTTGTCAACGTGGACCTCACAAAAGGCGAGCAACGGTCGGAAATTTTTTTACAGAAAAATTTCCTCGGGAAAATACCGGTTTTAGAAACCGATGATGGCCAGCACCTCAACGAATCCACTGCAATCTGTCGCTATCTTGAAGCCTGTCAACCCGCCCCCAGCTTATTCGGAACAACACCCTTTGAGATTGGTGTGATTGAAATGCGAAATCGCCATGTCGAATTGAACCTGTGGATGCAAATTGGTATCGCTTGGGTCAATGGTCCGATTGTCGGACGACTGGGACGCTTTGAGCAAAACCCATTGGCCCTGGCGCAGGCTGAAAAAGCGGTCAGACACGTCTACACGCGATTCAACGAAGAGCTGGGGGGCCCTGCTTTTGTTGCTGGCAGCGCATTTTCCATGGCGGACGTCTCGCTTTGGATTGCCATCGACTTTGCATCCCGCATGGTCGCGCTGAAACCCGACGCGCAGCTCTTGCACCTCAACGGCTGGTTTGATCGGCAGAGTCAACGCCAAAGCATTGCTCGCTTTGCGACACCCTGACCCAACATGTCTGATAATCGCTCTCGAAAGCGCCTCCACCGCCTAACTCGCACCGCTGAAACCTTGCTCAAGCAACCTAAACGGCTGTTGAGCAAGCTCAACGATGCCCGACAGAAATTGAGCCGGGTCGACTCTGGACAGCTGCAAGGCGTAAGAAGTCAGCTCACCCTCCTCATTGAATTCAGCCAGGATTTGCTGAGCGGCAACTATCAGGCCATGGCCGTCAAAACACCCGTCATGGTGGTGGCTGCAATTTTATATTTCCTGCTCCCCCTGGACAGCATTCCAGATTTTATTCTGGGTCTCGGCTATCTTGACGATGTCACGATCATTACCTTTGTCTATCACCAGTTGAGCGACGAACTCGAAAAGTACCGTGCTTGGCGAGCAGAGCAAATCCCTAAAACCGACGACACCAACCCGCCTTAGCCCTGGCCTGAAACTGTCACGGCCCTTGTTGGTTCTGCGCGGCTAAGTCTGCTGGCCTTTACAGCACGCTTTATGCTTGGGGGCTTTATGCTTGGGGGCTTACTGGTTGCGGTTTTTTGAAGCTGGGGGATCTTTGCCGCTGAAGCGCTCTTAAGCCGCTGAAGCTCTTGTTCGCTGAAGGCTCTTTACCCGCTGAAGCTCTTTATCCGCTGAAGCTCTTTACTCGCTGAAGGCTCTTTACTCGCTGAAGCTCTTTATCCGCTGAGGCTCTTTATCCGCTGAGGCTCTTTATCCGCTGAAGCTCTTTTTCCGCTGAAGCTCTTTACTCGCAGAAGGCTCTTTATCCGCTGAAGCCTCTTTATCGGCTGAAGGCTTCTTGTCGCTGAGGGTCCTTTCATGGTATCTGTAGAGCTTCCCCTCTGGAGACGCCATCGTGACCGACTACCAAGAAATCCTCTACACCGTCAATCAACGGGTCGCGACCATTACCCTCAATCGACCTGATCAGCTGAACGCCTTAACCGATCGCACTCAGGCCGAAGTGCGGCATGCGCTCGAGCAATCAGAACAAAACGGCACGGTGATTGGAACGGTGTTAACCGGCGCCGGCCGCGGATTTTGCGCCGGGGTCGATATGAATGCGCTCAGCGCAATGAGCGATGCCGGCAAACGCAGTGACGACAATTTTGACCATTTGAAGGCAAGCCCTGGCAACCCCGACCAAGACGATAACTACCGCGGCTCACCCACTTATTTTTTAGGGCTTCGAAAGCCCCTCATCGCAGCAGTGAACGGCGCCTGCGCGGGTTTGGGTTTCAGCTTTGCCACCTTTTGTGACCTGCGCTTTATGGAAACCCAGGCGAAGATCGTCTCGTCTTTCGGGCCTAGAGGATTAATCGCCGAACATGGCACCAGCTGGATGCTACCGCGCTTGGTCGGCCCCGCTAATGCGTTGGATATTTTCTGGAGTTCCCGAAAAATTGAAGGCGAAGAAGCCTATCGAATGGGGTGGGCAAATCGTTTGTGTGAACCCGGGCAAGCCCGAATTGAGGCCGAAGCCTATTTGAACGCGATCGCAGAAACTTCAGCGCCGTCTTCCATCATGATGATGAAGCGTCAGGTGTACAAGCACCTCAACCGAGAACTTGGCCCTGCCATGCAAGAATCGAAACGCTGGATGGATGAAAGTTTAGCGCGGGATGACTTTAAAGAAGGCGTGGCGTCCTTCATGGCGCGGCGGCCGCCCGCTTTTGCACCCCTTAACATTCATGACGACGACTAGCCGCTGAGGGATTGGCAATGCCCGCGGTACCGCCCGCCGTCGGCCAACCGCGCCAGTCCATTGGCCCCTAATCCGTTTATCGCGGGACCGTTATAGCGGGACGGTCGCGATAGCGGCGCCCGAGGGCCGATTCTCGCCGGCGACTCGACGCAACTCCATGCTCTGAATCTGCCATCCAACGCTTGGCCGATACACCACGTCATCAAAGTAAGTTCCTAGAAAAAGCCAAACCTCGCGATCACTTTGTTCATGCCAAGCCTGTACATAGCTCTGCATCTTGGCCCGGCCTTCTGTGACGGTACAGTCGTCCGACCAAACCAGGTCACTCAACTCGACCAACTGGCTACCAATCAGATGTTGCGTTGCACCCAGGGGGCCTAAAGCGCCCTGCACCACGTCCACCCATTCGTCTGGACCCGTAGCTGGCCGCGGCTGCGTACCGGGCCCCGTCACCGAAAACGTCACGTCTGGCGCAAAGATCCGCCGATAAGTCTCGCGGCCAGACGCAACCGATGCGACGTCGTTTAACCCGATCTGATCCGTTGCTACGGCGTAAGCGCGCCGTAGATACTCGATCTCCTGACGCGCAACGGCTTCTATCATTGATTTAGCACACATTCTTTGCTCCTGTTCTGCGCCGCGGACCGTGCCCCAAGCAATCGCAAGCATGCATGCGAGGAGGCCTAAAACCGGCTTACGCACCCTCACCTTAAATGGGATCAAAACTAACCTGCAGGCCTTCAACCCCGTGCAGCAGGGCGTTGGCTGCGAATTCTGGCGCGCTCGCACCGTCCGACAGACGGAAATTTTGCAGTCGATCAAAGATCACTTTGAAGCCAATGTTCATTTCCCGACGACTTAAGGCCGCACCCAAACAATGATGCACCCCTTTGCCGAATGCGACCTGCTCCTTCAGGTTGGGTCGAGCAATGTCGAAGCGCGTCGGTTCTGGGAAGCGTCTTTCGTCTTGATTCGCTGAGGCAAATCGCGCAAACAAAATCGCGTCTTTCGGAATCACAACGCCATGCCACTCGACTTCTTTCACCGAGCGCCGGAACATATTTGAAGATGGGCTAGAGATTCTTAGGACCTCTTCGACAAAGTTCGAAATCATTTCTGGCGATGGGTCGCGCTTTAACTTTTCGTACTGATCTGGGTTCTCAATCAGCAGCCAGATCCCTTCCGTAATCGAGGCCGAGGTCGTCTCGTTCCCCGCGACTAAGATTTGGCTAATCATCGACAAGCATTCTTCAATACTGAGCGGTTGTTCCCCATCGATACTGGCATTGACAATCTTCGACAAAATATCATCTTTGGGATCTGCTCGGCGTTCTGCAATTCGCGCCACAAAATAATGCTGAAACTCAACCATACCCCGCGCGGATTCTCGAATACCCTCGGCATCCAGTTGCTGGCTGAGGTTCCCTATAAAGGCTTCGGTCCACTTTCTGAACAAATGCAAATCGGACATGGGCGCGCCCAACTGAGAAACAATCACCCTTAATGGTAAGGGCACCCCAAAGCTGGACAGAAATTCACACTGACCCGCCGGAATGATGTCATCAATCAAAGCATTCGCAGTATTTTCAATAAAAGGTTCCAGCGCCTTCAGGCTACTCGGGGAAAAAGCCCCATCGACGAATTTCCGATACCGTCGCTGCAGGGGTGGGTCCTGGGTCAACATGGTCGCAACGGTTGGATAACCTTGCTTCAAAATCGCCTTCAACTCGGGGTCTTGCGACGCGCTCATTGCTCGGGTGGGTTTGAGCATGACACTTGAAAAGTTAGTCGGATCCATTGCCATCTTGACGACATCTTCGTACCGCGAGACGAAGAAAATCTTAGATTGCGGATCCTGAAAGATCGGCGCCTCGTCTCGAAGCCGTCGGTTCATCGCCCAGGGTCGCTTCAATAACTCAGGGTGCATCGGATGAAGCTCATGCATCGGGCAGGTTTGAGCTGCCTCTAGTACGCTGACTGACTCTTGGCTCACGGTGCCTCCATTATTTCAAATGCCCATCTTGAGGGATATACAGACAAGGTAGCTTTTTTTTCGGAAGAATCCAAGCACGGCTGACTGTTTTCTCCATCTATTCATCCTTCGGGCACTTTCATCAGATCAAGATCGATCCATAAGGCGCGACCGATGCGCGCATTATTCGGTTTCAAACAAAACAGAAAATGCTATGGTCAGACTGAATGATCGCTTCATTTCAGTGGCTCAGCGGCCTTCGATGACCCAATGCGCTAAAGCCTCTGGATCGATGTCCTAACTATTGAACCGCCTTCGTCTTAAACGCAGGTTTTTAAAGGCCCGTTTTTAAAAGCACCACTCATAACTCGGTTGATTCATTCAAGACACGATATTTCAAAACTCTGGGAGTCCTATGGAACATTTTCAAGATAAAGTCGCAGTCATCACCGGCGCCGCCAGCGGGATTGGTCAGGCGCTGGCAGAACGCTGCCTACAAGAAGGCATGAAGGTCATGCTCGCCGATGTTGAGGCCGAGGCCTTGACCGCAACCGCCGAAACCTTCCGGTCCGGATACAACAATCCAATTGAAACCCAGGTGGTTGATGTCAGCATCGTTGAACAGCTCAGTGCGCTCAGAGACGCAACGGTTGAGGCCTATGGCGGCGTACATTTACTCTTTAACAATGCCGGCGTTGGCGGCTCAGGCGGCGCCTGGACGGGAACCGAAAAAGACTGGGCTTGGGTCATTGGCGTTAACTTATTGAGCGTCGTGCATGGACTACGATTATTTGTGCCGATCATGCTTGAGCAAAATAAACCTGGGCACATTGTGAATACAGCCTCGGTGGCTGGCTTGATGGGTGGCGTGACCAATGCACCCTATTCCGTAACCAAGCATGGGGTGGTTGCCCTAACAGAGCATCTGTACCGGGACTTGTTAGGCACCAATGCACAAATCGGTTGCTCTGTGCTCTGCCCGGGCATTATTCGAACCAATATCGGATCCAGCGCCCGCAACCGTCCGGAGGACTTACAAAATGCGGCGCCATTGGCCTTAACCCCTCAACAAGAAGCCCTGCGGGCCCAATTTGCAGCGATTATGGCCGAGGGCATGCTGCCAAGCGATGTCGCAGAAACCGTCTTCAAAGGCATCCGTAACAACCAGCTCTACATTCAAACCCATGACCAATTCAATGAACGTATTCTCTCGCGCGCGGATGACATCACCCAGGGTAAGAACCCGGATCCTAAAATTTATCAGTGGCTCAATTGAGCCACAACGCGTCTAGACAGGCGGGCTAGCCCCTTTTAAACGATGCCAAGGCCCTGCTGGCTATCGAGGGGGCAGGGCCTTAAGCACTTCCCGCGTCAGGTCCCAGCGATTGAAACCCTGACGGCCGTAATCGAGCCCACGGCGAACAATCACAACATTGTGTGACGGCACAACAATCACATATTGCCCGCGATTACCGGCAGTCGCGTAGGCATCTTTTGGCACATCGTCTCGGTCAGCGGGCACCAGCCACCAATGCCCCCCATATTGACCCTTTGGATTGGTCTCAACAGGCACCGGCGTCCGGACGAACTCAATCCAGTCTTGAGATATCAGCCGCTCCCCCCGCCAAACACCCTCGTTCAAATACAACAGACCCAGGCGCGCCAGATCCCGCGCATTACTATAAACCTGAGAGCTCAAAATAAAGTCGCCAAAGCGATCGACACCAATCAGGGTTTGATGCATCCCCAACTTGTTTAGCAGCCGCTCGCCGGGAAAGCGATGGTAGCTTTGCCCCACGCCCAACACGCGCCGCATGGCATAGACCGCCAGCAACGTATCGTAGTTTTCATAATCCCAAAAGGTCCCGGGCGTTCGGACAAGGCCGCGACGACGCGCCCCAATCGCCGCGCTCGCACCGGCCCAATAAGCAAGGCCACTGCCCGATTGGTATTCCAAGCCCTGAGCATCCACCGGCATCAGGCCGCTGGTCATCTGCAAGGCCTGGCGTAACGAAATGCGGGCCCTCGGATCCGTTTCGGATGCGGCCAATGGCGGCAGCCAATCAACCGGCAGCGGATCATCCAAGTTCAAAAGACCGTCTTCAACCAACATGCCTAATAGCGTCACACCAATACTTTTTGCCGTTGACCAGGTTCGGGTTCGGGTTGAGGCATCAAACCCGGAGGCATAGCGTTCGAGCAAAACCTGATCAAACCGAGTCACCAAAAGGCTCACCGTCACCTGTTCGGGCGCGGCGCGCTCAAACGCCCAAGCTGAGGCTTGTTGCAACGCGTCTTGATCAACCTCTTCAGGCAGATCAATCACGACACGGTCACCGTCCGGCCAGTTAAGGCTCGCGGTCGCCGTGACCGACAACGGCTCTGGCGCTGTCGGCAGCGCTTGCAAGACGTCAGCCGTTGCGGGTGTCGCTGGCGGTAGCACAATGCAACTAAAGCCTTCCCGAAAGACTGCCGTAATGGCGGTGTCTGGGACATCCGTGCCAACGGTTACAGCTCGGCCCGCCCAGTCAACCTGATAAGGACCCGTGCTTGCACTGCCACGGGGGCCATCAAACCGAGGGGGTGCAAGATATTTCAGTTCCTGATCAAAGACCTGCTCAAGGGATCGATGACTGGTGAACAAGCCATTACACATCAGAACGGCTTGCACGCCGTGCGCAATGGTTTGCCGTTGGGCCTGCTGCCAATCGGCCGCGGCGCCCGTTATGAAACCGAAGCTTGAGATCAACCCTAGGCCCATCAACCCTAAGCGCATCAACCCCAAGCTCAGAAACCCCAAGCTCAGAAACCCCAAGCTCAGAAACCAAGGCCTTGGCGATCTTGGAAACGCGTCTTTGATCATCGGGCGCTGATCCTATCCTCACGTTGTCGCATTCGATTAGCCTCGGATCAGACGGCCTGGGCGCGCGCCAGTGTCTTGGTCGCGCTCGCGCGTTTTAACGCCTTTAACGAAGGTGTTGAGGTAGCCCGAGGCAGATTGCAAAATTCTACCGCCGCCGGCCGGTAGATCATGGGTCACCTGCAGCGCGCCAAGGCTCAATCGCTCTAAATCGATCACATTCAAATCAGCGCGTTGGCCCGGGCGGATCCGACCACGATCAGTCAACCCGAACAGGTCCGCATTCCGAGCGGTTTGTTTGGCGACAATGAGTTCTATGGGCAGTCTTGGCCCCCGACTGCGATCCCTGACCCAATGCATCAGCTGATAAGTTGGCCCCACGGCATCAAAAATGAGATTCACATGGGCGCCCGCATCGGAGAGCCCGATGGTGGTATTCGGATGCTGGATCATCTCGCTGATCACATTAAAATTACCCTCAACGAAATTCGCGCCCAGCGAGATCGCAAAATTATTGCCGTTATTACCCAGCAGAAAATCGTAAACAAAACTGTCAATGCCCTGGCCCGCTTTTGCCGCCAAGGCGCCAAGATTACCGCTCACTTCTGGCTCGTAGTTCATGGGCACTTCTAGCGGAAACATACTCGTCGCCACCATCCCCAGCAGGCCATAGATATTCTCCATCGAGCCTGCCAACGCTGGCTTAATATCCTCATCGGCAAGGATCTTGGCTTTGACTTCAGGTTTTCTGAGGGCTGCGAGCCGATCCTCAAAGGAGAGCGTTGCCAGTTCCAAATAAGTTCGACGCCGCTGAAACATGTGGTATGACTTCAAACTGGTGACAAACCCGATCGGTCGCGTCGCAATTTGCGGCACCACGTTCAGTCCTTGACCGCACGCCTTTGCAACCAGGTCTAAGCAGGCCCGCCACTGATCCGGTCGATTGAAATTCTGCGCCAGGGTAAACGTCACGGGACAGCCGCTGGCCTCAGCGATGTCGACAAACAGCGCCACCTCTTGCTCGGTCGTTTGGTGTTCTGGGCCCGCCAAATCACCGACGACCCCAGCCGGTACCGCTTGGAATACCCCACGTCCGGCCGCTTTCATGGCATTCGCCAGCGCCATTAACTCGTCGCGCTCCGCAAAGGTGCCCGGGATGGTTTCACCCAGCACACTGCGATGCCCAACCGTTCGGGAGGTTGAGAATCCCAGCGCCCCGGCTTCGACGGCTTGCTGAACGATCAACGACATCGCGCTCAAATCTGCGGCGGTTGCATTTTCATGTCGAAGCGCGCGGTCCCCCATCACGTAGTTGCGCAGCGCGCTATGCGGGACCTGAGTCCCAATATCCAGGGTGTACTGACGCGACGCGATATAGTCCAAATACTCAGGGAAGGTCTCCCAACGTCCCCATTCAATGCCCTCATAGAGGGCCGTGCCCGGTATGTCTTCAACCCCTTCCATCAACTCAATCAGCCGTTGCTCGCCGCCTGGCGGGGCCGGCGCAAACCCGACGCCGCAGTTCCCCATGACCACGCTCGTAACGCCATGACTGAACGAGGGATCGAGGGTGTCGTCCCAGCTCACCTGACCATCATAGTGGGTATGCACATCCACCCAACCGGGGGTTGCCACTGCGCCATCCGCTTGAATTTCTTCCCGCCCCCGCCCGTCAACGGTGCCAACCGCCTGGATCAAACCATCCTTAATGGCGATGTCGCCTGAGAACGGGGCAGCCCCATTGCCATCGACAATCTGCACGCCGCGAATTACGGTATCAAACATGGGTGTCCCCTTTATAAGCGTGTAAGAATTATTTCAGTCACAGCCAACCGCTTGCGAAGGTGCTTGCGGTTTTAAACAATTTTTGAACGTCCGTCGCCCCAATACCGATCTCTTAGTAAGCGCTTATACAACTTACCCGTTGGCAGTCTCGGCAGCGCCGCCTCGTAATCAATCGAGCGGGGGATCTTTTGGCGGGACAAATGCTCAGCCAGGTAACTTAACAGTTCTTCGGTCAGCGTCTCGTTCCCCATGACGCCGTCAATGGGTTGCACTACGGCCTTGACCGCTTCACCTAAATCCTCATTCGGGACCCCAAAGACTGCGGCATCCTCAACTTTCGGATGACTGATCAAAAGATCCTCACACTCTTGGGGGTAGATGTTCACCCCACCAGAAATAATCATGAAGGTTGCCCGATCGGTCAGATACAAAAATCCCGAATCATCGACATAACCGACATCCCCCACCGTCGTCATGCTGCCGTCTTTTGAGGTCGATTCCGCCGTCTTTTCGGCATCATTGTGGTACTGAAACTCCGTTGCGGTTTTAAACCAAAGCGTGCCAGCCTCACCAGAAGGCAAGGGCGCACCCTCGTCATCCAGCACCTGCAGGTCGCCCAAAACCACTTTGCCCACCGTCCCCGGATGCGCTAACCATTCCTCGGTGTTACAGGCTGCAAACCCAAGACCTTCGGTTGCACCGTAATACTCATGAATGATCGGACCCCACCAATCGATCATTTGTCGCTTGACCATCTGCGGGCATGGCGCCGCCGCATGGATGGCAACTTCGAGTGACGACAAATCAAATTGCAGCCGGGTTGCTTCGTCAAGCTTTAGCATCCGAGAGAACATCGTTGGCACCAGCTGCGAATGGCTGACCTGGTACTGCGAGATATGTCCCAGGTAGGCAATTGGATCAAACTTCTCCATCACCACAACCGTCCCGCCCTGCCGCAGGGTTAAATTGACCGCCGCTTGGGGCGCTGAGTGATACAGCGGCGCCGGTGACAGGTACACCATGTCCTCCCGATAAAGCCAAAGTTGAGATAGAAAACTGTAGAGCGGGAGCGGCTCATCCGGCGCTTGCTCTGGCAGCGGTCGAATAATGCCTTTCGGACGACCCGTGGTGCCGGAGGAATACAGCATCGATGTCCCCAGTGTTTCATCCTCGAGCGGGGCCTCAGGGTAACTTGAAATAACTTGCTCGTAATCGCTACAGCCAGGACCCTCTGAGTCCACGACAAGCTGACCCTCACTGTCCACGACGAGAACTTGCTCGACGGCCGGGCAATCCTTCAGCGCCGCCTGAACCAACGGTAACTTCGAGTGCGAGGTAATCAGGACTTTGGACTCGGAGTTGGTCACGATATACGCCATCTCCTCAGCCGTTAGATAAGAATTAATGCAGGTGTAGAACAACCCCGCTCGCTCACCCGCCGCACAGGTTTCGATGTAAGCCGCATTGTTTTCCATAAAGATCGCGTAGTGATCCAAACGCTTTAAACCGAACGCCCTGAGCGCATGGGCCAACTGATTCGCCCGGGCTTCTAGCTGAGCGTAGGTTTGAATCGCGCCCGTTGCGGCCATGATGACGGCAGGACGTTGCGGGTGCTGTTGCGCATAGGTTCCAGGATACATAAGCGTTCTTTTTTAATGGTCAGGGACTCCGTTTTTAACACGGCGCCGCGGGCCTGACAAACCCGTACTAGCTGTTTCAAAAAGTGGTCATTACCCTGCCGCGGCGTTAAATCATCTTTTCGGCGAGCCAGCCAAACTGATCAAGCCAGAAGGTTCTAAACGCTCGCCAGGTGCTCGACTCATTGTCGAGGTCCTTTTGTTTGTGCGCCGTCTGAATCAAGTATCGCCGAATCATTTCTGATTCTGCTACCGTGAGCACATCCTTAAACCCAATCATCCCAACCGGTGCTAAGACACCCTCGAGGACAATGGCATCAAAAATATCATGGGTCGGCCGGGTCATCGCCCGCAGGTCTGGCACCAAGCCTTGAGCGACCGCCCCAACACCGTGACACCGCATACAATGCTGGTTATACAAGCCCAGCCCAGTACTGATTTCCGCATCGCTGCCGATCGCGTCCGGCGGATCGATGACCAGGGGCATTGGCGACGCATCAGGCAGTTTGGCCTGACCCCCTAATTTGAACACCAGCACCCGACCCGGCGCACTGTGCTGAACCTCCGGCTGCGCCAGCACGAGCCCGACCGCGCCGCCCCATCCCGCCATAATGGCAATGTATTGCTCGCCGGCCACTTCATAAGCAATGGGCGGTGCGATGAGCCCAGAGCCTGTCGGAAAAGACCAAATGGGCTCGCCAGTCTGACTTTGATACGCGACAAGATCACCCGTACCTCGGCCCTGAAAGACGAGGCCTGTGCGGGTGGTGAGCACACCCCCATTCCACATACTCGGCAAGGCGACCTGCCAGGCAGGCTGCTGCCGAACCGGGTCCCAAGCGATCAATTGACCCCGCATCAAATGCTTTAAAACCGGCGCAAGGTAATTCGGGTCAAGACTCGCCAGCGGATTATCTTGCACCGCTTGGTCGTTTTGGCCGGTATTCCAATGCGGTCCCGATTGATGCACATACGTCTCGGGATGATTGTAAACCGACAGGTTTTGCATCGCCGGGATGTACACCAAACCCGCTTCGGCGTTAAATGCCATCGGCTGCCAATTGTGGCCGCCAAACGGCGCGGGCCGAACGATTTGTTCTGTCTCAAGATAGCTTGCGATCTCAGTTTCAACTGGACGACCGGTTTCGAGATCAACATGGCTTGCCCAATTCACCGGCACATAGGGCTCGGCCGATATCAGCTCCCCGGTGACGCGATCCAACACATAAAAGAAGCCATTTTTTGGCGCCTGCATGATTACGCGGCGATCTTCACCCTTGATTTCCAGGTCCGCCAGAATCATGTGTTGGGTGGCCGTGTAATCCCAATTATCGGCCGGCGTTGTTTGGTAGTGCCATCGATAAGCCCCGGTTTGCCCATCGATCGCAACAATTGACGATAAAAAGAGGTTATCGCCCCCCCCTGGGCTTCGGATCTCTCGATTCCACGGCGAGCCATTGCCAACCCCTAAGTACAACAAATCAAGCGCTGGGTCATACACCATCGAATCCCAAACCGTACCACCCCCGCCGTACCGCCAATAATCATCGCCTCCCCACGTTGCTTTGGCTGTTTCCAGCTCGGGCTGAGTCTGGGGCGCGCTGGGATCACCAGGAACCGTGAAAAACCGCCAGTTCAAAGCACCCGTTTCTGAATCATAAGCCGAGATATAGCCGCGCACGCCGTATTCCGCGCCGCCATTGCCAATGACCACTTGGTCGCCAACCAATCGCGGGGCACCGGTGATGGTATAAGGCTTTGTTTGATCGATGGTCAAAACTGACCAGATCACGTCGCCCGTCCTTCGATCCAGGGCAATCAAGCGGCCATCCAGCGTGCCGAAAAATAGTCGATCCCCCAGCACAGCAACCCCTCTGTTCACCACGTCACAACAGGCGTTCGCGCCCCACGCCTTAGGCACTTGGGGATCAAATGACCAGATTTCCGCGCCAGTTACCGCATCCAACGCATAAACTTTGCTCCAGGATCCGGTCGTGTAGAGAGCGCCGTCAATGACAATGGGCGAGGCTTCTAGCCCTCGGCGCGTGCCGGTATCGAAAGACCAGGCAAGACCGAGTTCTTGAACATTGTCCGGATTGATTTGCATCAGCGGTGACTGGCGCTGCTCAAAGGTATCCTCGCCATGCAGCGGCCAATCGGCGAAGGCAAGCACCGACCAGATGAAGGCCAAACCCCCAACCATGATTTGAAGTCTGCGCCACGGCCGTCTAGCCGTCACCAAACCTGACAGTCCTGCATGGTCAAATTGATGATTCATTTGCATTGAAGTCCCTGATTGCATTCATTCAACGCCCATTCTGATGAGCGACATTACTGATCGAGCGCTCTGGCTCGTAATACAAGCTATTGCCGCATAACTCGAACCCCAAAACGCCGGTTTAATTTAAAGCTGGGTCATTCCCAGGCCAAGGCCACCATCAACGTCGAGCAAGGCACCTGTCGTCCATTTCGATTGCAGCATAAACACAATTGCGTCAGCCACTTCCATGGGAAGACCAATCCGGCCGAGCGCATGCATCGGTGCCAGCTCCGCCATCCGAGCGCTTAAAAATTCAGCCGTTCCCAATCCAGCGCGTTCATTAATTTCAGTCGTCACGGCGCCCGGTAACACACAGTTTACACGCACCTTTTGTTCGCCCAACTCAGCGGCCATCACTTGGGTCAACGTTTGCAAGGCCGCTTTGGTTGCGGCATAGGGCGCCACGCCCGGAAAAGCACGGCGGGTATGAATCGAGCCCAGGAAAACAATACAGCCCTGACGCGCGGCCAGTGCTGGCACCACGCGCTGGGAAAGCATCATGCCAGAGACGACATTCTGATTAAAAATCTCCAGCAATCGATCTTCATCAAACTCAGCCACCGATGCCCGGTACATATTGCCCGCATTGCTGACCAAGCCATTCAAACCGCCGCCATGCGCCAAAGCCCGTTCGACCAAATGCTCGCGATCTTGCACTTGGGTCACATCTGCGGGGACCGCCAAACATCGATTGCCAAGCCTGGCCGCAACCGCCGCGATTTTATCAGGTCGGCGACCACAAATCGTCACATGCGCGCCGAGCGCAATCAAAGCCTCCGCCGTTGCTTCACCAATGCCAGAGCCGCCGCCGGTCACAAGATAGGATTCATCGTTCATTGGGCGACACCCGAGCTTTGGCGAGTCTTCGCCCTATAACAGACATTCAGGAATCCCGCGAACCAAAGACCAACGCTTTCACCCGCCTCGCGCTGGCTGGCGGTCAGTTCAGCGATCTCACTCGCAACAAAGTTTCGCCCACTCACAGATTACGCTCTTGGCAAATGGGCGAGCACACTTTGGATGACGCCGCCATCAACAACCAACTCGTGACCATGGATATAACTGGCCGCGTCCGAGGCCAAAAACAAAATCGCCTGCACCACATCTTCCGCTGTACCAAGACGCCTAAGCGGCACGCCGCCGCTACGTTTCTCCCGAACTTTGTCATCGAGAAATATTGGCGCCGACATCCCCGCATCGATAAACCCGGGCGCCACAGCATTGACTCGAATGCCTAGCGGGCCCCATTCCAGGGCCTGGAGCTGGGTTAAACTGGTAATTGCCGCTTTGGTTGCCGCATAGATCCCAACATTCGGCGCTGGGTGTACCGCATTGACTGAACTCATATTGATAATGACACCGCCACCCTGAGTCGACATCGTTTGCGCCGCCAACTGCGCACAGTTAATGGTGCCGATCAGATTAACACCAATGACCGATGCGATGTCTTCGGCCGACTGATCGAGTAATGGACCAAAACGCACGATCCCAGCATTGTTCACCAGCAGATCGATCACCCCAAAGGCCTGGATCGCATCCGCAACCGCCTCACGATCACTCACATCTACGGCCAACACCTCGCCCACGCCAATCTCGGAAACCAAAGCTTCGGCCGCACTCACATTTTGGTCCAACACGCCAACCCAATAGTTTGCTTTTGCGAGCGCCCTAGCAATCTCGGCGCCAATACCTTGGCCGCCGCCGGTGACAATTGCTCGCTGGGTCATATTCGTCTCCAAGGGGTGATCGTTACCGATAATGAAGGACAAAGTTACCGGATCAGGTGTTCAGATGCTACGGCTAGCCTGCCCCTTTTTAACTCAGCGGGCGCTCTGGAGCAGACTCAACTGGCGAACGAACACTGCCTGGATTAGAACGAGCAGGATGGCAATTTGACCGGCAGGCCCCCTTCTTCTGCCAGCACGAACTGCGCCTGCAAACAGCACCCTTTGACGCAGCCTAAAAAGTGATCGGGCGAGCACAGATTGTCGCTTGATTCCACCTCGATGGTGCTGCTAGTGTTTTTAGACGCTCGATTAAAAAGTCAAAGAGGAATCCGATGCTTACAATCCACGTTAATGGTGAAGCAAAATCTGTTTCGGCCAGTCCAGATACCCCCCTGTTGTGGGTACTGCGCGACCATCTCCACCTGACCGGCACAAAATTTGGCTGCGGCATTAGCCTGTGTGGCGCGTGTACCGTACATGTGAACGGTGCGCCCGTCAGATCCTGCACGCTGCCGCTTGATGCGGTCGGGGACCAACGGATCGAAACCATTGAGCATCTTGCGGCCGACGGCGACTATACCGCAGTGCAAAGCGCTTGGCTGGAAGAAGACGTCGCCCAATGCGGATACTGCCAATCCGGTCAGATCATGGCGGCGACCGCCCTATTGAACCGCAATCCATCGCCCAGTGATGCGGAAATCGATACGGCGATGGCCGGACATATTTGCCGCTGTGGCACCTATCAGAAAATACGGGCTGCGATTCATCGCGCCGCCAAGGTGACCCAGATTGGGAGTACCCAAGCATGAGCAAGCCCCCTTTAGACGCTAGCCGCCGAACCTTCTTAAAATCGTCGAGCCTTTTGGCAACCGGCAGCTTACTGGTTGGTTTCGAACTCCCTTATAGCTTGGCTTCAGCCCCTAAAGCCAACGCAACCGCCTCGATCATGGCCGATGCCTTTATCCGGATTGATCGTGACAGCACCATCACGCTTTTAATGAATCACGCCGAATTTGGGAACGGGGTTTATACCAGCCTTGCCATGATGGTTGCTGAAGAACTGGATATTGATTGGCAGCGACTGCGCTGGGAAGCGGCACCGACCGAGCCCCGTTATTACAGTCCAATTTTCGGCGAATATTTGACTGCCGGCAGCGTATCAACCGCCGGGGCTTTTATCCCCATGCGGACGGCAGGCGCTAAAACCAAAGCGCTGCTTCTGCAAGCTGCCGGCAGGCTGTGGCAGAGCGGCGCCACGCAAATATCCACCGACGCGGGCTGGGTGGTGCACGCCGATGGTCGACGCGCGTCCTATGGCGCACTCATTGAGGTCATTCAAGAACAGGGGCTTGAGCCACCTGAAACTGTCAACTTGAAACCCGCATCGGCGTTCAACGTTCTGGGTTATCCTAAAAAACGCATCGAAGCACCTGAAAAAGTCACCGGTAAAGCCCTCTTTGGCATCGACATCAAACGGCCCGGTATGATTTACGGCGCAGTCGCCCGGCCACCCGTATACGGAAGCCTTGTCATCGCCTTTGATGACAAGGCAGCACGCGCAATACCCGGCGTTTTGAACGTTAAGGCCATTGATGCAGGCGTTGTGGTCCTCGCCAAGGACTACTGGACTGCGAGCAAAGGCGCCAAAGCACTCACAGTACAATGGGATGATCAGGGTCTCGGTCAACTTTCGACGGCATCCTTCACCGAAGAATATCGAGCATTGAGCAAAACCGATGGTCTACTCGCTGAGGACATCGGCGATGCCAAGGCGGTTCACGAGGCCGCAAGCGCCGTTCATGAAGCGGTCTACGAGATGCCCTATTTAGCGCACGCAACCATGGAGCCGATGAATTGCACGGCCCAGGTCTTTGACGACCGTTGTGAAATCTGGGTGGGTACCCAAAATCAGGGTAATGATCGGACCGTTGTCGCCAAGATGCTCGGGTTACCCGAAACCAGCGTTGTGATTAACCGCACGTTGATGGGGGGAACCTTCGGGCGCCGGGCGAGCAAAACAGCAGACTTTATAACCGACACGGTCCAAGCGGCCCAAGGTGAATCCGTCCCAGTTCAAATTATTTGGTCGCGTGAGGAAGACATCCGCGGCGGCCATTACCGGCCATTGTTTGTGCATCGCCTACGCGGCACCCTTGATGACGCCGGCTACCCGGCCTCTTGGCATCAAACCGCAGTTGGCCAGTCGATCATGCAACACACCAAGCATGACCCGGCTTATATGGTTCGCGGCATTGATATTTATTCCGTCGATGGTTGTCTGCAGGCGCCCTTTGGCGTCTTCCCCTATGGCACCGCCTACCAGATACCGAATCATCGGGTTGAAAGCCACAACCCGCCGAAAGTGGGCGTACGACCCCACGAATGGCGCGCCGTGGGGCACACCCATACGGGCATTGCGTACGAATGTTTTTTGGACGAGTTAGCCCACCTCGGCGATAAAGACCCCTTAGCGCTTCGACTCCACCTGACCCGCGACCACGACCGGATGCATCAGTTGCTCCTTCGGCTCAAAGACGTCGCCGGTTGGGATGAGCCCCTGCCTGCTGGTCGTGGCCGCGGCATGGCCGCTCGGGTCTATTCTGTCTCGCCAATCGCGCAAGCGGTCGAAGTGACGGTTGAGCAGGATGGCACCTTCACCGTCGATCGCGTGGTCTGTGTGATCGATTGCGGCTTTGCCGTCAATCCTTTGGGCATCGAAGCGCAAATCCAAGGTGGCGTCATGCTTGGGCTCAACGCGGTGGCTTACGGCGCAATCGACCTGGTTGATGGTCAGGTTCAGCAAAGCAACTTTCATGATTACCGCGCCTTGCGTTTTAATCAGATGCCCCCCGTCGAGGTCCACATTATGCGCAGCGATGCGCCCCCAACAGGCGTTGGTGAACAGGCCACTACCCCGATCGCGCCGGCGGTGGCGAATGCCCTATTCCACGCAACCGGGAAACGGACCCGTCAATTCCCATTGGACCGCTTCGGCTTTACCCTTAAGGCCTGAGGTAGACCCCGCGTGCGCAATCCGGATGCGCTCAGGCCGGCTCTAACGCAACATTGCCTTCAGAGCCGCGCCAGAACGCCACCGGAGCCTGCCGGTAAAACCGGCCCTACCCGCTCACCCCGCAAGGCTGACCCAAAAATGTACAAGATTGCTGACCGCGTTCTACTCACCCTCTTTCAGCCATTCTTTAGGCGTCTGGTCTATTACGCAGAGCCGATTAAGCAGAGCCGATTAAGCAACGCCTTGATGCCGCAACGCGCAGAGCAATGATCGGTCGACGTCGCGT
>Ga0209091_10000517_pt1 | contig 36577 bp, 39 predicted proteins | sample ArcticOcean_MG_C_6_FD_187438 | JGI IMG/M metagenome (GOLD analysis project Ga0209091, IMG submission 187438) | Marine microbial communities from western Arctic Ocean - ArcticOcean_MG_CB8_128 (SPAdes) (version 2) | ecosystem: Environmental > Aquatic > Marine > Oceanic | place: Arctic Ocean...
ACTTTTAATTAGGCCCGCCACCTTCCTGAAATTGGTATCGGAGGAAGTTGTCACCACTCTACCAGGAGCCTCACTCTGTTCAGCCCGATACCTCTGAATATCTTCCAGAAGACTATGTATGGTGGTGCTGCTGCTAATCTTGTCGATCCTTCTTTTACTCATTGTATATATAAAATGAAGATAATAAAATTGATACGAATATTATCTAATCTATTGTAGTTATAACAACAAAGCTACTAGTATGAGTGATTCTGACAACAATGTTTGCAATATTTGCTGTGAGGACTACAACCGATCAACCAGAAATAAACATCAATGTCCCTCTTGTTCGTATGATACATGTCGTACATGTATCCGAACCTATCTCTTAGGTTGCAATGATGATCCTCATTGTCTAAAGTGTAAAAATCGCTGGGAGCTAGATACTCTTATTGTAGCAACGGGTAGAACATGGGTAAATAACCAATATAAAGAACATAAGAAACAGGTTTTATTTGAACATGAACAGAGTCGGTTGCCAGATACCATGCCAGCTGTAGAAAATTACAAAATATGTCAAGATTTAGATGAAATTGGTGCTTCACTTCAAGATCAAATCAAAGAATTACGGAGAAAAGCATGGGAACTCAAAATATCGCAAAATCGCATATATGCAGAACTTCATCAAAGACGCAATGGCGGTGGTCCTAAAGAAAAACGGAAATTTATGAAAGCTTGTCCAGCAGAAGGTTGTCGAGGCTTCCTTTCTACGCAGTGGAAATGTGGTCTTTGTAATACAAATGTTTGTTCAAAATGTTTCATAATCAAACCTACGGATGAAGCTGGCGAAATTATAGATCATGAATGTGATGAAAATGATCTTAAATCCGCCGAAATGATCAAAAGTACAACTAAAAATTGTCCATGTTGTGCTGCCGCGGTATTCAAAATAGAAGGGTGTGATCAAATGTGGTGCACACAGTGTCACACCGCGTTTAGTTGGAGAACCGGTATGAAAGTGAACGGAGTTGTTCATAATCCTCACTTTTATGCCTGGCAAAATTCAGGTGGCGGTGCGGCCCGAGCAAATGTACCTGGCGCCGTGATGTGTGGGGGGCTCCCTCATCTTTATACATTCAGAACTTTGATTTGTAATAAACTTAATTCTCCTTATGCATTCCGGAATAGACAAAGTGGTAAATTTTCAGATGATGAAATTATTGCACGGCGTACAGTAGATCTACACAGAGCATGTGCACACTTTGCTCACGTAGAATTAGATAGAGTAAGGCGTATATGTAATGGCGCACAAGACAATGAAAAACTAAGAATTAAGTATATTCTTAATGAAATCAATGAATGCGAAATGAAATCAACCATTATGAAAAGAGAAAAAAAACGCAACAAAGCTCAAGCGATGTTGCAAATTTATGAACTTGTTAATACCGTATTTACAGAGAGTATTCGCGATATTTCGCAATCATTGAGTAATGAAGGAAACGATGAACATCCTGTTAACATTATCATTAGAAATTTTGAACGATGTGAAGCTCTTAGAAAATATGCAAACAAAGAATTATCAAAAATTAGTGTTGTTTATTCTCAAACTGTTGCTTATATTAAACCAGACTATTATACAGATAGTCGGAAATATAAGACATCAGATCTTAAATAGAGATTGGAAGAATGTTTTAAGTATAACAATTGTTGGTTTATCAAAATTTTTCCAATTAATTGTTGTAATTCCTTGTCCACGTTTATAATGTCGACATCCTGTAAATACTATGTGCTCTAGTAAATTCATCATTTTGGGAGAATTAATTTTTTTTTTATCGATGCGATACTGACTATTATAAATATATCGGTTATAATTAATATCGGATTTGTAAATACATATACGACGTTCTGAATTAATATAATTTCTAATTAATCCAATTCCTTCAATAGTATTAGTGTCGTTATTCATTTCCAATACATAAATCAAGGCATTGGATGGAATAATTTTTGTCGTTTTCTTAGTGACGCCATAAATACATCCTTCCCAATTGTGTTTATCACGCCATATTTTGTTTTCATCAAAGGTCTCTTTTGAAAATCTAGTAGTTCCTATATAAAATTTCTCTCCAGAATATGCCATTATTACATACTACTATCGTTATTAGCATGATTTCAATTTTTCATAGACTTTGATTAGGAGAATATCAGAATTGGAGGTATTGCTTTTTTGTAAATTTATCTATATATTTAACTTCTGTACTAGTAAAACCAAAAAAATCGGCAATTGTTTTATCTGTAATACTCTTTGGAAAATCTTGTAATTTTGTTATATCTGGAATAAATTCAAACGCATAACGTTCCAAATATTTCATTCTATATCTTGTAGATTCAAATACTACAAATGCAAGTTTCGTTGTTAAGAATTCCTTTATTATTAATAATTCTTTTGGAGAATACTTTTCAATTATATAATTATCTCTATTGGAAATTCCATATCCCACTATATCGTAATATGGGAAGCCATACATTTTATGTGCCATTACTAATTTAGGTTTGACATCAGCAAAAGTACATTTTTTATTTGAATAATTAATAACTAATTCTGGTTGCAGTTTATTTAAAATACAGGTTGTAATATTTGAAAAAGGGTGTGTGTTTTTATCATAATTTTTATTCACAGATAATCCTTTGTAGCCGGGTCGCATACTTGTCTTAATTACCTGAAGACATCCAACCTTTTTAACATATTTATCAAGCTTTTGGATAATTTTTGGAGAGATTAATGGTATAGAATCTAACCCTTCGCAAGAAACATAATTTCTTGAACAAGAATCAAATACTTTTACACCTCTACTCTTATTCAAATCGTTGTTGAATGAAAAGTAAGTGGTTGGTGTTTGGGCTTGATTATGAAATATCCTATTGGTTTCGGTATTTGTCATACAGTGCAGTTTTTCAAAACACCCTCTCTCTAAAAGATAATTATGAAATTTATGATCCCGTTTTAACCATATAGAAGGGGTTATCATTGCCAACCACCCACCTTTTCTAAGATTGTTAATTGAGTTTTTAATAAAATCTACCCATATTGCAAAACCATCTTCTCTTTTTGATACTAACTTATTTGTAGGTACCTTTTTCAATCCATCCGAATTAAATGGAGGGTTACCAATAATAATATCAAATTTCATAGAATCCAGATCTAGAAAGTCCACATTGGCAATATTTGCATTTTTTCCAAAAGTCTCATATAAATTATCTATATGTTCAGAATTGAGCTCTACCATAAATATCATGTTTTCTATTATATGTCGGTGCCTTTTTTTTGGTTCTTTTATTTCAGTTTTAAGAAACGAAAACAATCTCTTATAAAGAATCATTGTAAAATATCCTTTCCCTGCGCATGGATCCAACCACTTTAACTCTGGCATTGAAAAAAGTTCGGTAGGAAGTAGGTCTAATATTTTATTAACAAGTATAAAATCCGTATTTACCTCTCCATATTTTTCCTTATTTCCTACCGTACATGCAAAATCCTGTTTAAAGGTTTCTATATTTTGCAAATATATTGACATATATTCTATGTTTTCATGTAAAAATATAGAATATAACGCTTATATATGAATAACTGGTACAAGAAATTAAAAAAGGCACCATGGTCTCCTCCTAATTATTTATTTGGAATTGTATGGCCAATTCTATATACAATGATGAGCGTTGCGTTTTTCTTGGTATGGAAAAGCAAGGCATGTTTTCCATATTGTTCAGCGCTAACAACTTTTTTTATCCAGCTTGCGTTTAATCTCTCCTGGACAACCATATTTTTCTATTATAAAATGCCAAAAGTTGCATTATTAGACCTACTATTAATACTATTCTTCTCATTTAAAACATATACATCTTTTTTAAAAGTTAACACGACTGCAGCTTATCTTTTGATACCTTATCTGGCATGGCTTCTACTTGCTTTTTCTTTGAATTTATACATTGTACTTTATAATTAATTACCATAGGTATATATGACTTAATATTTTCGCATTGTATCTTCCATCACTTTTTCGGAATTCTTTTCTAACGGCTTTATCTTTTGTGGGAATACCAGAAAATCTATTAAAGTAGTTTCTTCGTCTTTTCTTATCACCATGATTCTTTTTAGCATATAGTTGCAAGGGTGCTGAATCTTTGTATTGCTCATAATCAATGGCTCCGAAACTAATTTTGTACTTATCGTTGGATTTCATATCCATAATTATCGCAGTATATTTTTTCCCTTTGGTAGTTGGATGGATTATCTCAATCAATCTTTCATTCATCTCTACACCGTATCGTTTTCTTTTCCCTCCTTTGAATTTTCGTACTCTCTTTGTCCGTCTCTTTTCAACCCGTGCCCTTTTTATTTCCTTTCTTGTTAATTCATTAAATGTTTTCGGCGTTCTTTTAGTTATTCTCCGCGTCGGCCTGTATACATCACTTTTATATTTATAACCTATTTCACCACGTTGATTTCGCCAATTCTCTTCAAACCAACGACTTAACCCATGTTTCCTTGTTTTTCTTCCTTTATATGGAGATTTGTTACCATGTTTTTTCTTAAAAGCTATTTTATATTCCTTAACAACGATACCGCTTCTATATGCGCTATGTTTTGGTATTTTTTTGTATATTTTATTCTTAATCCCTTTGTACAATTTCAAGTCTGTTGGCAATGATTTCATATATATAAATATGAGATTATTATGATGATTTATTAGAGAAATTTGTATACAACTTTTGATTAATCGCAAAGTTAACATTGCCACCATTATTATCATAACTTACCATATAATTTTGTTTTGTATTGTTTCCAAATCCAAGATTCCTCGTGCCACAACTTCCCGAAGATAGTTGTACGGAATATGGTTTTTTATGTAAATCTTTCAATACCCAAACACCATAACCATTTGCTTGATTTCGTCTTAAATCAGAACTGAATTTCCCACTAGCTGTGCCATTCTCTGATGGAAATATACATGCGGCATTTGTCGCCATCGATGGCAAGATACCAGCATTAGCACCAGTGGAACCTGTGAGCCCTTGATGGGTATATAAATCTTTTAATCCACCCCATCGTAATTCCCCCTGATTCTGCCAACCCATTAATGACAATGGTGCTAAACCACTACCAAGTAATTTTTGAAAAAAAGCCCCTAATTCCCCTTGACTTAAAAAAGCAATTCCGCCACCCCATGGTAAAATGCCAGACTCTGTTCGTTTTCCTGGTTTTTTCCCAGCAAAAATATTTAAATTAATAATCCATAAATGGGTATTAAAGTTTGGATTTTTTTTTAACCAAGAGCTGGGCACTTTAAATGTCCTATCCAAGGGTAGCGGCGTCGGTAGTGGTGGAAAGTTAAAGCCTCCTGGAATTGTCTTTCTCTCTAGTAGATTACCACCGCTGCAATATTTCCCCTGCTCAAAGTAGGGAAGAGCTGTCGGGGGATTTGCGACGTACCCGGTATCGCCCATCCACTGCAAAGCTTCTGCTGATACAGGCATGTAGTAATGCGGAGCACTCCCGCTGCCCACCCCCGTATACAATTCCGCGTGTGCTAATGTCTCTACATTAGCAGCAGTAACTCCACCGGTCGTATTCACTCCATAAGTAGTATTTTGTCCAATAGGACAAGCCCCCGTTATCCCAACGCATGTTATACATGGGAATTTTGATAATTCGTTTATATATTTACTACCTGAAAATACAGCAGGATATTCAACCAACCCAGCTTGTCCAATGTTAGCCGCATATCCCGTTCCTCCTCCGCTCATATAAAACAAATCGCCTGTGGAACCTCTCATATGATATCCGCCCACTTTCAAATCTAAACCCCGTGGTCCATTCTTTCTTCCTCTCCACGTTGTTCCATTTACGGCACCCAAATATGAACCATTATTGAACTGCGAACTTACCAAATATTCAGTGGCGGGAAGTTGCTCAGGTGGGTAAATACCTCCAAAAAATGTTTTTACAATAACTCTAAAAATCTTTTTGTCAGGGTCTATACAACATACATTATCAACCATTCCTGCACCTGAAAACCATTGAAACGCCCATGATACTGTCAACAAATATTTTTTTAAATGTGTTGCTACATCAGATAGTATGGATTCTTTTGATTTATGGGAACTTGTTGGACCCCCACCAGCAGCGATTATTTGATTAATAATTTCAAGGAAACTAATATTATACTCGGTATCCACAGGTATAACACCCCAAGCATTTATAAAATTTTCAAAAGAAAAATTCTGTAGTTGCGATATATTACTATGGATATCAAGTATAGAACATGCTCCCGATATTGCTAAATCGCCTCGTTTTGGAAGCCTAATCTCATTACCGCAACAATCTACAGTTCCTGAGTATTTACAAGGCAATGCTTGTCCAGTTACACCCCCAATATAACCCGAACAACCATTTAAATCATAATGTGTCCCTGTAGGATCAAAAATTTGTCCTTGAACAATCGCATATGAACTACTTTTTGTATGATCAAGATATTTTAATGGACCCTGTCCAGGTTCTAACTGTTCGGGGCAAAAATCTGTTCCAAATAAAGAATTATCAGGATCAATTACTGTTTTACTTAAAGGATAAAAAGCGCTATTTCCAGACGGATCGCCGTTTGGAATTGTAGGTGTTTTCCACAACCAGTCTTCTCTTGGTTCATAACCAAAAACATTATTCCATGGTGGAGACCCAGATAGATTTGCAACAAGACCACTTTCCCAGCTTTCCATTACTCTGAATCCGCTCAAAGGATTACAACCTAATGTACTATTTATACCTGACGCTTTAAAAGCATTGAATATACTGTCATTACCGAGGGTTAATTTAACAGGACTCGTGTCCAAATAATTCGTTTTTGGACAGTTATATAATCCTCGTTGTAAATTTTGTCCTATTCCGCCATCCCTTTCTAAATTTGGCTGGTGGTTGCATTTTTTAGTATATGCTCCATCTGCACATAATGAATATCCGCGTTGAATTAAATTTTTCGTATTAAAACTTCTCGTATTTCTAAGAAGCCCGTTACTATAGAATCCAACTTTACCATTATAATTTTTGCACTTATTTCTTATAGAGGATTGTTGGAATGTACGTGTATTTGCTTTAAAAAGTGTTTTTGCATTCATATTTTTGGTTCTTTCAGAACTTGATAATTTGGGTCTATTATTATTAAAACAATTCATTTATATATAAATAATTATATTTAAATCAATCATATAGACATATTAGATTTATAGCAGCTGACCAATCCATATTATTTAAATCTAAAATTCTACCCATTTCATCCGTTATTTGAAGTTCTAGGCGCGATATATCTACTGGGCCAAAATAAATCCTTTTTCTTATTGAATTATCATTATTTACATTATTTGTCAAAGAAATACCACTCCCAAAATCGGCATTCGCCACTGCATTTGTACTTACTCTTGCTAATATATTGGTCCTACCCAACGATTCGTTATAGGCAGGTATACAAAAATTATTTACATTTTTGTTATAATCATTTACAATCAAATAAATATACTTTACACCCCATCCATCATAACAACCTTCAGAAACATATGCAGTTGATCCCTTATAAAAACCCAATCTATATCCGAGAACCCAACCATAATTGCTAACTATGCCACCATTATTTCGGAGATCTAACGGTGGTTCAATATCAATTCCTCCGGAATATCTCGATGATACACTTGTTTCAGGCTCTCCTATAAATGAAGTAGAACCTCTTCCCCCCGAACTTCTATTAAAGAATAAACTTAACCATGAATCACAGTCGGGATTGTTTATTGCTTCAAATAATATGTCTGCGGTTAGCCCAGGAGCATACGCAAATTTTATATAGTTACTAAAGGCCGGGTCTGTATTATTCGGAAAATATATTAGATTTCCAGAGACATCTTTTCCACAAACAGGATTCCATGTGGCATTTCCTTTTACATATGAAATCACTGTTCGTAACGAAACATCGTCAATAGAAGCTTGGGGGAGCGCGGTAGAGCCGAATATGAATTTCATTAAATGACCTTGTGGGATCCATGCTTTTGTTGTACCAGTACTTCCATCACAAAAATCAAATGGTGGGGGTGAAGATGGTGGTAAATCGTAATATGCACCCAATTGTTCAAATAAATATACTATTGACATTTTAGATTGCAATGATATTGCAAATTGTTCATTTATTTCACGCATCATTTGTGCTCTTTGGTAATTTCCATCTGGTATTGATATATAATACCATAACTGTATTGGTGTAAAATTTTCAATTATAGAAGAAGATTGAACATCTGTCGTCGGTACATGAGAGACCGGTACTCCGGTGGCGGGTGTTCCATCGGGACATTTTTTCAAACATGGATCGTCGGGATATGTAAATACAACTGTTTCACCATCAAGTAAACTCGTGCCCGTCAAACATGTTCCTGTATTATCATATAAAAGAATTTCGGATGAAGCCATTGGGGTAGAGTCCGGCGTTTGTTGAGTATTTGTCAAAACAGAAGTCAATAGTGTTCTAACAGGATCGGACCACTTAATCCAAAAAAAATTATTTCCCAGTGATTTAGAAATTTGGAAATATGTAGTGGGAAATTCTAATGCAGATAACTCCATAGATACCACATTTTTAACAACCGTCGGTAATGTAGTTTTATAATTGGTACTTAATGTTGTATAATAGTTATCTCTAAATCTTGAATCAATGCAAAGCAACTTATGCAATGTATTTTTATCAACCTTATCATCCGTAGTTTCATCTCTCGGCACTGCATTTATTTTCTCAACCACATCATGAATTCTTTTTGGAACGGGATGATTATAGTTACCCACAAGTTCATCTGTAGGTGTATTTACAAACTCTTCCTTTTTAATTTTAATAAGGATTGCTTTGCTAGCTTGCAAAAATGTACTTATCCCTTTTTTCTTTTCATTTGAAACATTTGGATCCATTAATAATTTTTCTCTCAATATGTTTTCATTATTTACTATATCTTCAAGTGTGTAAGGATCAATAAGATTCAGTAAATCCTTTAACTCATTGATATTATAATCTTTTACTTGTAGATTAAAATTTGACATATAGTATATATATTTAATAGTAAAATATTTATACTATATTAGCAAATATAGACTTTCCTTTCTCTAAACACCAGAATTGTATGGCTAAACATGGAAATATTCTTATATATGTTGGCATTAATCCCTGATATAAACCACGTATCCCGCTATTCCTAACGATTGTTTTAAATCCATCTATTATTCCATCATAATTTGGAACCTCCCTACTAAACCCGGACATTTGAAAATGCCTCCGTAATAAATCTGTAGGATAGGTTATTGATATTGATGACATCCCAGCAAGCCCGCCCGCCATTAATTTGCTAGATGTAGGATCAATTATATTCCCAAGTATATCAGAATAAAGGTTAAAAAACATAAAATTAAATGCACTAAACGGTCCGAATCCCAGAGTACTTATACCCACACCACGATAAAGTTGGCCTAGACTTAGTTTCTTCACTACTTCCAATGGATTTGAATAATGCGATTTATTCATTTGTAAAGATAACCTTGTTCTTATCGTTTCTAATGGGTAAACAATTATCATCGCCCCGATTCCAGCAACCCCCCCGCTATAAAAATGTCGAAGTTTGTCATTCTGAATATCCATAAAAAGTTCTGTTTTACATGTTTCATAAAATGCATAATTAAGAGCAAACTGTGGAAAAACTCTTAAGCTATTTGTCATATTTCCTTTCCAAAGATATCTTATACCTTCCTTTTTTATTACATTTCTTATTGTGGCATTTTTCAAATAGTTATTCTGTCTTTGAATCTTATATAATTCTAAAGGTGCTGTTATAGTTCTTGATATTATACCAGCGGTTCCTCCTATTATCAAATTTTCTATCATATAATTACTATTGACCCCATAGATTTAATATTTTTTCCTTCTGATTTATTTCTAAATCAGACATAATATACCATTTCTTCTTTTTTGGATCCCATTTTGTTCCTAGTTTTTTACCCTTGTTCTTTTCATCAAAGGGTAAATTTAAATATACCTTTTTCGGTTTTGAATTATAACTACATTCTGTTTGTCCAATAGCCAAATTTGCCAAAAGATCAGCACCTTCGTTGCCAAGACTATGTTGATCCTCTTTACCAGTGTGTGCTGCAATATAATGAAATAAAACATTTGGACAATTTTTAAAAGTATAATATGCCTCCTTTACCAATTCCACATTTGGAATTGGTTTCTTTTTATTCCAATTAAGTTTTTCTAATTTTTCGCCGTAATCTCTACAACATCTCATTGCATATTCCGAATCAGAATAGATATTTACTGTAAATCCTGCCAATATTTCTCTCTTAAGAATTTCACCCGCCTTTAGTATAGCCTTCACTTCTGCAGTGTTATTTGTTTGTTTACCGATAATTCTTTCACTACAGTTTCTGCAGTCATTTTCAGCAAAATAAACACCCAAACCGGCTTTCGCACCCTTTTGTCCATTACGTGAACATGCTCCATCTGTATATACCGTTACGTCCATTTTATTACTTTATATAATAAAAAAGATTTTAATCAATTTAAAAAAAACCCATGAGGTGGAATTTGTAGCCATTCTTCATAACAATATTCGCTGCAAAAGTGAAAAGAACGTTTGGCCACTCTCGCCCTCCGCTTGATATTTTCAGGCGTAATCTCATTTATACATCCTAAATAACTACAATCTTTAATTATATATTTTTTTTTCATCTCCATCTCTGTAGGTTCACTAATTGATGGTTTTCTTTCTGAATAACATAAATTCATAATATAGGCAAACATATATTATAACTTTATATTATCAAAAGGGCCAAAATTATAAATATTATCATATATGCGAATATTTTCTGATTTATTTTGTGCATTTTCAGTATTTAAACTCGCGATTTCAATCAAAGGTGTTTGTTTTGTTTTTTTATAACAACATAATATATTGCCCATATATGTATTACTATAATAAAACATCCATTCGTGCTTTTTTTATAGTGCCTTTTTTACATTAAAAATAACTTAGATATTGATACCTAATATAAGTAATGAACGTATCAATTAATAATGAAAAAGAAATGTTATTATATGCAAAGAGTGTTAAATATATTACAATTTTCCCCGATAAAACAATGAAACATTATCCTTCACTTAGGAAAATTTCCGAAGATATTTGCGTAGATCACACAACGATATCGAAAAAATTAGCAGAGGAAAATCCATGTATATGTCAATCTCAAAATGGTGGATATTTATTTCTTATTCGGAAATTATAGTTGTTTTTGGAAGCCCCACATCTCTTACCCACAATTCATTTTGACCAGATGTTTTCTTAACTCTTTCAATATGTTTATTTTTTGGTTTTTCATCAATAAGCATTACCGCCATCGCTGAATAATTATGCAAATCAATAAGAGTGTCTCTTAGAGATTCCGTATTTACAAGATTCACACCTTTACTAGTTATACTATTTAGTCGTGAAATTTTATCACCCATACGAACCAATACTCCTACGGGTCCATATGTTGCAAATGAGTCTCCATAATCAGCATTCTTTTTTCTAAAAAGCTCCAAAGCTTCGTTCTGCACACCTTGCATTTGGGCAATACGGTTTGTCATTGAGGTTATGGTTATAGTGTATACATAACCTTTATTTCAATTTTCTCTACCAAATATTAATTATCTTTACAACAACCACATTTACTTGGTACTCCTTGCGTATTATTACCAAGAAGACCCGATACATTTTTACTGTTATTATTTCGTGAACAATTATTATTAATATTGCATTTGAATTGAAATTTACCCATATCCTTGCCTCCGGGTATTCTATTATTACAACAATTTAAATTACAACAATCGCCATTTGAAAGTCCAATGTGAGCGGAAGGACCGAATAATGGGTTGATACCATCGTATTGTGTTGCATATCTTGGATATATTGCAGTATTTGCTATTTTATTTTTATATTCATTTTGACTAGCGATATTATTACATTTAAACGCTGTCCGTGTTCTCCCCAGAAATTTGGTTGGTCCTTTAAATGCGGAGTTTTTATTACAGCCTGCATAATTAGTACAACCCGCTGCCGTTCCAGTGCGATTTCTTGGTTGATGGATGAATGCCGTATTATTTCTAACAAGTGGTGTCATTTCTTTTCTTAATACACCACCCGTACGTCTAGCTAAATATCTCGTATATGATCCATGTTTTTTATCTACGCCGCTCTTATTTTTATTTGCTGTCCTACGTTGCGCAATAGGCAATCTATAGGTTGTTGTCTTACAAGATGTTAAATTACCACAGTTGTTTGTTTTTTGAATTGATGAAATTAAATCACCTGGTCCACCAGCCTGTATTAATGCAAACGGATTCGCACTTTGTCCTACTTGTCTACTAACATTCATGGCTTTGAGCTTTAAAATGCCTAGGGATGACGCCATTCTAACCTGTTTATTGATTCTATTCATGTTGTTTAAATACATGCTTCTAGATTGACATGCTCCTTTTGGACAACTAGTACAATTGGACGAACATGAATTGCATTCTTGGCAATTATTTGAATAATGAAATTTTCCAGAGTCGCACATTATTATATATATTAAGACTAATAAAAAATTGAAATTTATTGTTTTTTTAATGTTATATTAAAACCGATGCATATTTGCTCATGTGGGAAACAATATAAGAGACTTAAATCATTTCAAGAGCATCGTGCTTTATGTGAAATGATTAATTTGGCCTCAGCCAATGAGAATAAAGATCATCTTTTGGATACACCTTCAACATTGGACATGTGGTTAGCAGTAAAGATGTTGATAAATAAAAATACAAAATTAGAGAAAGAGGTCAAAAAGTTACGGGGGTGGGTTTCTACACAAAGAAAAAAACTCAGCGTTATCGACTGGTTAAATGATAATTCTACTCCAGAAATTAGCTACAAAGAGTGGATCTATAGCGTAATGTTGGATCAAGAAGATTTGGAAATGGTATTTGCTCATAACTTCGTTGAAGGTATGTTTCACATTTTGCGCAGACAGTTGCCGATTTGTAGTGATTTGGAGCTACCCATTAAAGCATTTGACCAAAAGATCAATTCATTATTTGTATATAATGATAACAAATGGTCCGTTATGGATCGGGATGATTTCAAAAAAATGATCAGTTCTCTGCATCAAAAACTGCAAAAACAATTTAATATTTACAATAAAAAAAATGAAAGATTGATCAATAATTTCAGCAAAAATGATACATGGTATAAAAATATTAGTAAAGTTATGGGTGGTCCCTTATCTTATGATGTATCTGTTAGTAAAATTAATTTTAAAGTATATAATTATTTGAAATTTAATTTAAGAGCTGTTACAAAATACGAGTTTACGTTTTAACAATTATAAAAGATATTACTAATATTGTAAGCAATTGCTCTGAAAGATTATTAAATTTATTTAAAAGATTATTATTATTTTAAATAAATGTCCCCTATCCTAAAATCGCCCATCACATACATATCATTTATTATATTTTACATGTCATATTTAATCCCCAAAAAATTAGATATATCTGAGTCAATTAGTGTGGCGATACCATCGCTTTTGCATTCATTAACTAGTACATTTACATCTGCAGTGGCTCTAGTTGTTTTTAATAATGATAATTATTATACTTCTTGTTCTATTATGTTGGGTTATTTTTTATCAGATTCAATTCATGCTATACAAAAAATGAATAAACCGGGTAGAAAAGGATTGTTAATGCATCATATTTTTTCAATATCGGGAATATTGCTGCCTCCTAATTATTGGATAATTTATGCTATATTTTTAACAGAGAGTTCTAATGTTTTTGGACAAATTACATATCTATTAATAAAAACTAAGCAGTCTAATAAAGTTATAATGAAAAGCAAACAATATCAATATTGGAGCTTTCTTATAGAAAGAATTTTTCTATTGCCTTTTGTCTTTTTGTTACCAGATGAAAATATTACGAAAACTTCTTCATATTTAATGTATGTTATATTTGCCGCGATATATTCAATGAGTATTTTTTGGATGACAAAAATACATTTTGGTTATTATAAATAAAATTAATTTGAATCTATAATCTAATTAATTTTATTTCTTTCTTTTACGACTTTTTCTTTTGCGTGTTTTGGTATTCTTTACTACCATAAAAAGTCTCTCATCTTTCAACCTTTTCACAGCAATTGTAAATAAATATTTCTTATCATATACAGAGTCTTTTATTTCAAGTAATAATTCAGGACCACGGCGATGCCCTTTAAAAATGAATGGTCCGCGGAATAAAACAGAACCTCTGTCATAATACACCACATCCCCCTTTTTCAAATTTTTATAGTTAGAAGTTGTTAATTCTTTGACTGCTGGACCATATACAGTATCCGAAAAGTTTTGAGCATTCTGACCCCGCGGCGCTCTTCTATATCCCAACCTATCGTTAAATATCGCATTAAATGATCTACCTTGTTTATCTTGTACAACAAGATTTTTTGTTGTAAATGTATTTAATTTGGTATATTCTCCATCACTTTGCAATTGCGGACTTTTATCAGGAAAAATGGAGAGCGAGCTCGGGGGTTTAAATTGTTTTCTACCAAAAGCAATATTTTTCAAACGCGTCTTTGCTCGTTTTTTATATGTCTTCTTTTTTCTTTTTGAACGACGATATTTTGATCTACCTCCTATTTTTCTGCTATGTCGTCTTACAAACCTTTTCCATTTTGAAGAAAATTTCTTTGGCATTATTTATATATAATCATATGATTTTTTTTAAAAGTACAACTTCCTGAATTTTTCAAATGTTTGTATTGGGATACCCAACTCTTTTGCCTCGCTCTTCTTTTTTTCATCTCCGACACTCGCATCTTCTATAAGAAGGGCGAAGGTTTTACTATTTATTGATGTACCTATTTTTGCACCTATGTCTATAAGACGTTTCTTCAAAGTTTTATCCTTCGGTCCTGTCATGACGATACGTTTTCCGTATAACGCATGGTCTTTATCTACTGTTGTTGACCCCTGTTCTTTAAATTTTTTTGTAAGTTTGGCTTCCGTCATGAATTCTATAAAATGTGGTATATGTTTTACAAATGATCTTGCTCTTTTATAGCTCACATTATCAACTTTTGCTATTTGTTCTATCTTTGTTTTTTCATCTTCACTGGATTCAAAGATCTCGGGATATTCATGGATAATATTCCTCAATATCGATGATCCTAGGCCACGTCCAAAGACATTTGATGCGGATGCAACCATGACTAATGATGCCGCGTCTATGGCAGTATGAATATTGGTGTATATCTTATTCGCTGTTTTCTCTTTGAATCCCGGAACTGTCAAAAGATCATCTTTCGTCATTGCCAAGATGGTTGGGACTGTTTTATGTCCAGCTGTAATTAATCTTTTAACATTACCAGGCCCCATTCCACCGATATCCAACTTTTTAAAGAAGAATTCTATATTTTTTTGAAGTACGTCAGGATCATCCTCTAGATCACTCACCGCATCAACCTTACTTTCATTCCAATGCCATGGAATTGATGGCATCTTTGGATTTTCGGAGGGTTGTATCACAGCTTGAATATGCGGTATCACGTCCCCACTACGAACAAGCTGAATAATAGAACCAATGCCTATTTTATTATCTTCAACGAACTTTGCATTGAACGCGGTAACAAATTCAATATCTGCTCCACGAATTCTCACTGGTTCAACTTGTAGTACAGGCTTAAGATATCTATCTTTTGATGATGTCCATATCACATCAATCACCTTTACTTCTGCTACTTGATCACTAAGCACCATTTTAAATGCGAATGCAAAATCTGGATTTTGTGATCTACGTGGATAAATCTTATCATCTACTACTATGACACCATCTATCTCATACCTGTAGTTTTCCCTCCATTTTACCAAAAGTGTAGATAGAAGTTCATTGGAAATACTATCCACTGTTTCGTGGAGTACGGTAATAACCTTATTTTTCTCCAACCACTTCATCTGATCACTCGGTTTAAGACTGGGTTTAATTACTTCATATCCCACAAAATCAATATCCTTCCATTTTTCTACTTCTCTTTTCTTTGAAGATGCTATTACACCACTAACCATATTTCTGGCATTTTTATACTGTGCCGAATATTTCGCATTAAATGTATCTTGTCTGATTACCAATTCGCCTCTTATAGCGATATCTTTAGAAGCTGGTAGTTTCATATATGGAATAATATAGCTTATATCCAACCCGTTTGTTGCGCCACCCCGCGTGTACATTTTTTTCTTACCGTTTTCTGTTGTATATAAAGCCGATATCCCATCAAGCTTGGCAGATATTTCTTTTTTTCCTGGATATTTTTTTAGATATTTCGGCAAGGCACCTGTGTCTGGTTTTATCTTTTCCATTGATCCTAGAAAATATGGTAGAGGGACTTTCTCTTTATTTGTTGGTGCACCAATCTCATGAAAACAAGGGTTTTTTGGATACGTTCTCTGACCATATTCCTTTAAAATATCAAATATATTATCACTCACTATGCTTTCTCCTGTATTGTAATATCTATCAGAAGCAAATCGCATCATTTCACACATGTCATCTTCCGTGAAACCCTTTAAAGCCGAAATTCCTTCTTTTTCAAAGATCTTCCATTTCTTGACAAGATCTCCACTTTTTGGTTTCGGTTTCATAGACTTTGCAACTTTAATAGTAGTTCTTTTTTTAGCTTTTACTTTTTTTGACACCTTTGGTTTTGTGGCCTTTTTTAGAATTTTAGCTGATTCTACCTTGGATTCTCCGACCAACGCAGCACTTTTCCGTATAACATCTCTTCCGTTTTTTCTCTCGGTCGGACCTTTGTATACTAAATCTAGGTAATCAAATATTGATTTTTCACTTTGAAATTCACCTTCTACTCGCTCTCCCTTTTTCTTTTTCTTTCCTTTACCCTCTAATTTGTATAGACCATGTTCATTCATAGTTAAACCCATTTCATTTGCCCGACTTCTTTGAATAACATTAAATGATTTTGATCCGGTAAAGTATAAGATGGCAAAGGCCAGTTCACTTGGCGGAGCATACATAAAATCCAATCTGCGTGCTACTTTATTATCAGGGAGTTTTCCTATTGTCAAACTTTTTGTTGCGCCTTTTGATAACATTTCCAGTAAAATACCGTCATCTTGTAATTGCTTTATGAAATCTTTATAAATCTTTCTTGAACCATCTTTACTTGATATAATAAGATCAATGTCACCCGATTCCTGTTTGCCTCTACGATAAGACCCAACTATTTCAAAAGTATCACCCGGTGATGAAACTTTGTCAAAACTTTTCTGAAAAGCTTTCTCAAATTTTATAATCTCTTCTCGTGGAATACGTTTATTAATATCTTCATAATACTGAAGGCCTATTTTTTGCTTGGCGTTAAGTAAATCTGTTTTTTTTCTAAGATCCGCAATACTAGAAATCTTATCTTTTTCTACCAATTCTTTAGCTTTTTTTGGCCCAACGCCATAAATTTTATAAAACTTATACCTCGGAAGCCCCTTCTCGCGCTCTAATACCGGGACAGTCCCCGTTTCAATATATTGATTTAATTTTATATATATCTTCTTTCCTATTCCTGGAAGATCTTTAATTTGCGTAGGTGACGAAATATCACCCGCGTAACCCATTATTGATTCTGCTGCCTTTTTATAGGCTTGTGATTCAAATACCTTACCTCGTGCTTGATCTAAATCATGCAATTGGTCAAGTAAATCAATAAATTCATCATTTAAAACTCTTTTTACTTTGGCAGATATTTTGGACATTTGTTTTGAGTTATTACTGGATTTTGTAGAAGTCATTTGTTTTACTTTCTTAATTTTAGCCTTTTTATCTTCAATTTTATTCATGATTCTAACTTTAGTACGCTTGAACCTTTTATGTACTTTTATAGTTTTCCTCTTTTGTATCCCTTTTTTCAGGTTTTTTCGAGATTTAACACAATAACCATATTTCTTTAATGTTCTATTTTCATTTACCTCGGTGGCGCATATCCTACCTTTTTTTGTTTTAACACATTCGTTGTGATTTTTCCACTTATACCTAAATGGAAAAATACACGGCCCGCTTTTAACCTTTTTATTTTTTTCGGTTTTACCATTATTATTGATAACTGTACCGTTCATCTATATAATGTTTACTTTTTTTTTACTGAAAAATAATTTGTTAAGAATTTTTTATCAAGAAGTAAATCCAAGTGATTAACGCGCACTTCTTCCTTTTTATTGATTTTTTTTATTGCCGAAATTTTTAATTTCATAAGCTTGGGTTCTGGTAATTCATCTAATGATCTTTCCATTTAATATAAAAAAATATAAAATTAGTATAAGAATGAGTCTATTAAAAGAAGAATTGGTTACTATTAATGGCAATAAGGCTAAATTATCGCAGGTTGGCGGTGTTATAAATTCGAGATACACCAAAAATTTGAATTTCAATCAAATCATTTCTTTACTTGCTATGCCAGCTGCAAAATATGATCTACAACATCGTTTGAAAAGAAAAAGAAAAAAACGAATAACGCGTCGCAAGTTTAGGAAAAGACGACGTGGTGGTAGAAAAACAAGAGGTAAAAAATAATTATACGGCTTTTATAACCTTTTTGAAATCTTCATTGGTTATTTTCTTCTTATTTTCCTTATATTCTTTAACTTTGTATTTATCCATCATATTGAGATAAACCTTTGAGGCATAAAGCAGTGTAAATAAACAATCATCAAATCCTATTGATTCTATATATAACTGCCTGTTTTTCTTAATAAAATTAATAAAATTTATTACATGTCTGGGTTCTTCGGGGAAATATAAAATCATTATAACATGGTTTCTAGTAACTGTACGCCTATAACCCTGAAATTCAAAATCTACATATGAATGCTCGCAACCGTAATTATCTGCAATAAGCATAACTTCATCACGGAGTTTTGTTGGGGACCCTGTGTGCCTCAAATTAAAAGCGATCTCTAAACGATAAGACATGTTTGATTTAGCTAAACATTTTATTTATTTCAAGTTGTTATTTATATTTATCTACATTCATGTAGAAACATTAAATTTTGATTATTAAATGTTAAATTTAATTGCGATTTATAATATTTATATATTTCTATAAATATATTATATAATAATGCCTACGGTTACTACAACTGCTTTGAATGTGAGTGCGATTAATATCGCTAATCAAGCGAATATAGGTCAACAACAACTGGCAAACGTGGTTAATTATTCCAACAATTTCAATAGTACCGATCCAAATCATAGTGGTGCCTTACTTACCCATTGTGGTATTCCTTTGTTTACAAGTAAATTTGCGCCAGCTTTTTTAATAAAAAGAGAGGGCGTAAGTGGTCCTGTGAAGGCTGAGTTAACTATTGACACATGTCCATCAATTAGTTCCCTTAATTGCAATTTTGGACACTCGGGTTCTACAAAAATTGTAATGGGGAAGGGTTGTGATGCCTTAGGGTTGACTGGTTCCGCCCCTTCTATTGCTCTAGGTAATTGCGCATTCGCTGATCAAAATATGCCATTCGCCATTGGAGTCACTGGTTCCTGTAGTGGCCCTGGGACAGCAATCTTGAACAACAATAACTTATGGATAAATGCAAACGGTGATGTGAATATTAAAGATAATCTCAACGTATTTAATAATTTAGGTGTTTCTGGCACTTCTACTTTAGGTCCTATTACAGGTGCTTCCTTGGGTATTACCGGATGCGCTGTTATTTATGGTGATTTAGGTGTTACTGGTACTTCTACTTTAGGTGATATTACCGGCGCTTCTTTGGGTGTTACTGGTACGGCAACTGTCGGAAGCATTGTTTCTGGTGCCATTACAGGTGCTTCCTTGGGTATTACAGGAGGTGCTGTTATTTATGGTGATTTAGGTGTTACTGGTACGGCAACTGTCGGGAGCCTTGTTTCTGGTGCCATTACAGGTGCTTCCTTGGGTATTACCGGAGGTGCTGTTATTTATGGTGATTTAGGTGTTACTGGTACGGCAACTGTCGGAAGTCTTGTTTCTGGTGCCATTACAGGTGCTTCCTTGGGTATTACCGGAGGTGCTGTTATTTATGGTGATTTAGGTGTTACTGGGACGGCAACTGTCGGAAGCCTTGTTTCTGGTGCTATTACAGGTGCTTCCTTGGGTATTACCGGCGGAGCAACAGTTGGGAGCCTTGTTTCTGGTGCCATTACAGGTGCTTCCTTGGGTATTACCGGAGGTGCTGTTATTTATGGTGATTTAGGTGTTACTGGCGGAGCAACTGTTGGAAGCCTTAATCAGATTGGATGTGGACCAAGCTGTTTTGAAGGACCGGTTACTTTTAAGGATATGGTCACATTTAACGGTATAGCAGGATTAACAGCAGGTGGACCTTTGAGTATTAGTGCTATAAAAACCGACTGCATACAAGCTTGCGTTGGAACTTTTAATACGTTATCCACTGACAGTATAATTGTTAAAAGCATGAATAACGGTGGATGCGGTTCTAGCGGCACCAACCTTGTATCATGGGACACGACTAGCGGTACTTTGCAATATATACAAAATTACCTCGGTAGTGGTGGTACTGCGTCACTTTGGGAATATTGTCCACCATGTCCTGGGGCACCAGGTAATACAATGTTAGGTGGAGTTGTTTATGATGGAAATGTGGCAGTTGGAGCAACTTGTGGGACCGTACAACAAATTTGGGATGCAAATGGAAGTACTGCTGGTATTGATGTATTTTATGTAAATGGAAACACAATTATGCATGGAGATTTAGGTGTCACGGGTAGTGCTGTTATTTATGGTGATTTAGGTGTTACTGGTACGGCAACTGTCGGGACCCTTGTTTCTGGTGCCATTACAGGCGCTTCCTTGGGTATTACAGGTAGTGCTGTTATTTATGGTGATTTAGGTGTTACTGGCGGAGCAACAGTTGGAAGCCTTGTTTCTGGTGCCATTACAGGCGCTTCCTTGGGTATTACAGGAGGTGCTGTTATTTATGGTGATTTAGGTGTTACTGGTACGGCAACTGTAAATGGAAATTTTACTGTCGGTGCCGGATCCCCCACGTTAAACACAGGTGTTCTTTTTGCAACATCAGCCGCAGCTGCTGGTGATGCACAAGGACAAAGTTTTACCACCGCCACCACTGTTGGCGGCTTTTTATATAGTATTAAGACTAATGCTATTGGCGGCGTAAGTGGGTCGCAGTTAACAAACGGGATTGCTGCTTCATACATAAGAATTAGACAATACGTCAATAATACGGAGACTGGATCAACCGTCGCCACCACTGGTGCGTTATCTGGTACTATTTTAGAGACTTCAATGTCAAATCCTACTATTATTAATTATCAATATGGAGCATATTATCCTACTGTAGAATTTCTATTTAGTGGAGACACTTTCTTATCTCCAAACACTCTGTATGTAATGGAATTTGTCAGTGGAAGTGGCGTGGGAGCTTACGATGATGGTAGCAATCAGTACAGTGGAGGTCAATCTTATAATATTAATGGTAACAATATCCCTTCTACGAATCGCGATTTTCCATTTCAAGTAATCGTCACCTCTCCAATCTTGCACGTGGATGCGGCAACCAATAAAGTGTACATTAATGGTGTTCAAATCCCGTAATAATATTTTGAAAATTATTAGAGAATCGCGTTCACATTTTCAGGCGCTGAAATCCGATGATCAACATCAATCGTATTATATGTCTTTGGTATTTTCATGTAGGCGCTATTAGCTCTTTCATCTTTGACCGATATCTTACCAACACTGTAGGCAGAGAATAGTTTCATTGATACTAACATAAAAAAAGATATAAATGTTGTTAAAGTATTGGATCCGGCGTAGGATTGGTATACAATGGACCCGGAAACAACAAAATTGACAATCATGAAAAACAACGCGGCGTAAACAGCTTTTATGTACTGATTGTTTAATTTTCTCATTTCATTTTTAAATTCTGGATAAAGCTCTATCTCAGTATCAAGATTTGTATTGGAACGATGTTCATCGATATCTAAGTATTGTATACACCAATTTTCTCTCCTTAATTCTATAAAATAGAGTGTTCCGATAGAAGCAAACGTTACAAAGTTGCACGCGTTGGCACCAAGTCTTAATGGATCATGAGTCATAAAATTTTCTGTAGCAGTACACAATTCGCTTTCACATTTTTGTGGAACAAAAATAACTAGAAAAGTTCCCATAACCATTTTGTAAAATTCAAGGCATAAATAAAACGCGGTCATAATACGCTGTTTTGTATCGACATCAACTTTCATTTATATTATCAAAATATAATTCATTAAATTGAATAATAAAAAACTAATAAATATATTTATTAATATATCAATAATAATGGAGCCCCCTACTTACTTGGCCAAACAAAATCCACACGAACGTGATTCACATATTACATTCGATGAAGGTCCTCATATTTATACTATTGACGGGGAATCTAATTTCATGTCTGTGACAACATGGAACCATTCGCATTTTGGACATTTTGACGCAGATGCTATTATTGAAAAGATGATGAGTTCGCATAAATGGCCACAAAGTAAATATTTCGGGATGACCAGAAAAGATATAAAGGCTTTATGGTCAAAAAACGGGAAGGAAGCTTCGGAAGCAGGGACAAAAATGCATTATGATATTGAGTGCTATTACAATGATGAAGATGTTGAAATAGAAGTTGATTGCGTTGAATGGGAATATTTTGAAAGGTTTCATGAAAACATTGGAAAGACCATGGAACCATATCGAACAGAATGGATGGTTTGGGATAAAGAATTAATGTTTGCAGGATCAATTGATATGGTATTTGAGAACCCAGATGGTACATTGCAGATATATGATTGGAAGCGCTGTAAGGAAATTAAAAAAAATAATAGATGGCAATCGGCAACAACGTCTTGTATATCACATCTTCCTGACTGTAATTATTGGCATTATTCTCTCCAACTCAACACATATAAGTATCTTCTTGAAAAAAATTATGAAAAAAAGATTACAAATATGTATCTTGTCTGTCTCCATCCTAATAACACAAATAAATCATTCCTTAGATATGAAGTTCCTGATATGTCAAAGGAAATTACTGATCTAATGCAACTTCGGAGAGAAAATATGAGTAAAATGTAATATTTATAAATAAATTATCCAAAATCTATCATAAATTACTTAAAAGTTTATCATAATCAAATATATAATGAATGATTGCACATATACATTTGATCCGCAACCATCTCTCAATTATGGCCAAATTTTTTTCATAACAATTGGTATACTACCATTTTTATTATGTATCCCTCCATTGATTATGTCTAAATTAGTGTGGGAACCACTGAAAAAAGACGGTGAAAAGGCATATAAATTATTTAAAGATCAAATGAAGGAGGCTAAGAAAAATATACCATATGAATATAAATATCCTGTTGTTCCTGACTTGGATAATAAAGTTAAAATTTCTAATATCATATTAGAAAAGACACCAGCAGGCTATGTCGCCATGCGTTATAACGAGGATGAAGAAGGGTTCGAATATTGGACTGATCATATTATATCTTATAAATATCTTGAAACTGTTGCAAGAAAATATGTAAATACATTTTTTTGCACAAAGGTTTACATTGACAGAAGTCAATGTTTAAAAGAAAAAATTATGAAATTAACAAAAGAAATACAGGATAATATTGCGGCCAAAAAGGAATTGGAAAGCGAAGAGAATGGTTCTGAAGACGAAGAAGAAGAAGATGAAGATGTTTTTGCTGATTTGAAAAAGTACAATAAGAATATTAAAACAAAAAAAGAAGAACGTGAAAAACTTACCCGAGATGATTATGTTTGCGATGTAGCTAATAAATATATTAAGAAAGGTCAATTGGCTGATAACAAAGAATGGTTGAAGGGAGAAACCGTAGCCAATAATACAAAATCAAAAATGAGTTGGTTGAGCTGGAAATCTACTACCGACGTCTAGTTCTTCGGCGTTTCCTTTTTTTAACCCCCTTTCTTCTTCTCTTAGTTCGTCTTTTAAACCCTCCATTTGCACCCTTTTCAGCCTTTGTATTCATTATTTCCAAAGCTTCTTTCGCTAATTTTTCTGCAGCGTCCAACGATTCTATTAACTTTTTATTTTTCTTGGCATCTTTGTTTTTTTTTATTTCCTCAATTAATTTAATAAATTTTTCAATTTCCCCCGGTAACTTCTCTGCACCATGTGTTTTATCATCTTTTTTACCACAGCACGTAAAACCCCCTGCAATGTCTTGAAACATTTTTGCAAATTTTCCAAGTAACGGAATGAACTTTTTGTCAATAATACCGAACAACCCACCGGGACCTTCTGCTGTAATACCCGAAACTATCCCATCGCTTGCAACTTCTAGTGCCTCGGAAAGAAGTCCGATCCCTGGAATAGGAATTAAATCAACAGCAAGAGAAATGGCGAGTGTTAAAAATTCAATTCCCATTATCATTGGTAACCCTGTGCTATGCAATTGTACATGTATCCATGCCATTAATATATCAACAAGTTTATCTGTTTTTAGTAATATACGATCTTCGGCTGCCTCTGCTTTTTTGCTTATATTTTTGGCCAACATACGAAGCATTGCCTTTCGTTTTTCACTTCTATTTAATGTTCCATTTTGCATATGTACCATTAATTTTTTACGCGAATTTTCCAATTCATCATCTGCATCCTTTGAAACCTTTTCCTGGTGTTTCTTAAAATGGTCGGGTGGAGCAGTGGCTTTAATTTTTTCATGCATTGATTGAATGTGCTTCAATCTATCATTATCGTTTTTATTTTTTTTATTTGTGGTTTCTTCTTTCTTTTTTTTTTTCTTTTGTTGTCTCGCTTGCTTTCTCATTTCAATTGCTTTGCAATGGAAATGATTGTTTACTCCATTTTCTTTGTTTTCGCAGGGTTTTGACATGCTTCTTATATATATTCTTTATTTTTTCTTTCGTGTGTTATTCCATTTCAAGAAACCCAGACTTAAACTTAAATTAAACGAAGAACCTAAATGACTTTTGGCTATTTCTAGAGTAATGAGTTCCTTTTCAGTCAACTGTTTTACGTAAATATCCATCATTTCTTGTATTTCTGACATTATTTAATATTATCACTATAAATAATATTAAATCAATTTATTTGGATATAAAACATAATAAATTATCTATTTTTACATCTGATTTTTGCATCATTTTCGTAATACTTGTATCTATTTTAAACCCATTCATGAATAGATAATTAAATAATAGCGTTATTTGTTCAATGCATAAAAATTCACATTTATTTATAGGATTAAGTATTATATAATAACATTGTTCTTCAGAACAACAGGGGCTTCTCTGTTGAAAGGGTGATAACTTTTCCCTGTTGGTGAGACGGGTTATTTGTTGAAGTGCTGATTCTTTGGGTTTTGGAGAGATAACTAGTACATTTTTATAACATTCGTTATACTTATCTAAATAAACTTCTTTTTTTATGACGTACATTTGTATTACTAAAATATAAAATTGAAAGGGGGATATTATATTATGATTGAATCAAATCATGACGACTCTTACATACAGATATAAATTGGATCCAACAGTTCTTGAAAATGTTAGAGATTTTGCAGGACTCCACCGCCATGCCGAACCGGCTGTTTTTAGAGAAGAATGGGATCAATGGGTTACGAAGAACAGTGAAATGATAATGGTAGAACAAAGGAGACTTTCTGCACTGGGATGTACTAAGGATATTAATTCAAAACTTTATAAAAGCGCACGGTATTATTTTAAAAACAAATCTATTGACGAAGTGGATGCTACCAAAAGACGAGAATATGTGGGGACTAGCAAAGAATTTCGCGAAGCAATTGATGAGCATATTACAAATATTGCGCGAAATCAGGTTATGAAACCAGCAGCCGCATTTGTTCATTTTCTAGAAAATGACATGTATAAAAAAATTATCAAAACAACAAGATGTGACATACAAGGTTATGGTTTTACTAGTGAAATGATTGATAAAAAGATTAAAAAAACTTACAAGAATCGTTACTTTGCACATCAAAAAGCTTAAATTTAAAATATGTAAAATATATAATGGAAGGAGGTAAAAAACTTGCTGAAGGAGGATACGGCTGTGTATTTCATCCTGAAATAGACTGTAAAGGAAATGATACTACAAATATGAAATTTGTTTCAAAATTACAAAAAAGGGATTTCAGTGCTGATAACGAGATATTAATCGGGGAAATGTTAATTAATAAATACAAAGATACAACAGGTAGTCCACTAGAAAATAACTTCGCACCTGTAATATCTAGTTGCCCTATTAATGTGGCAACTATAAAATCAAAAGATATTTCAGAATGCAATGTTATTAGAACTTCGGATGATATAAGTAACTTTATTCTTATGAAGATCCGTTTCATCGATATGGAGGACTTTGATAATTATATATTGAAAAATTCCAATGCTAATCTTATTGTCTTGACATTAATTAAAGGGTTTAACCATCTTCTAAAAAGCATTGATATGCTCATTGATAGCAATATTGTACAATTTGATTTAAAAGGTCCCAATATTGTTTTTGATATAAAAAAAACGCTACCAATTATAATTGATTATGGTTTGAGTTTACCAATGGATAAAATAAATACAGAAACTATGTATAATTATTTTTACATTTATGCCCCAGAATACTATATATGGCCATTAGAAGTTCACTATATCAATCTACTACTTCACGTGACTCCAGAACCAGATAATAAGACTATTGAGGATCTCGCAAAACGTTATACAAATTCAAATGCAGCTCTGGAGGCATTCTCTCAAGGATTCCGGGATAAATATCAAAGGTTATGTGTAGAAACTTTAAAAAAATATCAAACAAAACCATTCAAGGAGAGAATAAAGGATTTAATTCAAGGATGGAAAACATGGGACAATTATAGTTTATCTATTTTATACCTAAAGTTCATATATTTTTTAACGCGATCAAAAGATAGCAAAACAATGGACAATAGTTTTGTTCGTTTTATGACACAATTGTTGGTAACAAATATTCATCCAGATTTTAAAAGACGTTACACCGTAAAAGAGACGGTTAAAAGATTTGATCAGTTTCTTGGCAGTTCAGATAAAAATGATCTTGATGCAATAGAAGAGGTTATCTCACATGTAGAGAAAAATAAAAAGGATATTGATAGAAGTATAATTATTAATTCCAGAAGAATTAAGTCTTTAACTGAAAAAACAGTTATTAGAAAAATATAATTGATTTTAATACGATTATATTTATTTACGTTTGCGTCTTTTTTTTCGTTTGCGACTCTGTCGCCTTTTCTTCCTGCGATGTTTTTTTGTTCGTCTTTTACCACCTGTTTTGTTTCCAGAACATGTTGCAATATCAGCAACACTAGTACTTCCACTACCATCGCGAAGAGGGAGAGTACACGAAGAACCTTCTACTGATGTTCCACCGATTTCCTTTATTTGAACTGGTGGTACTGGTGCCGCCGTACTTGCTAAACTCGTATTATGCGCACCACCTTTGTGTTTTTTCTTGCGATGTTTTTTCTTGCGATGTTTTTTCTTATGACGCTTACTCTCATGACGCTTACTCTTGTGACGTTTTTTATGTGACTTCTTCTTTGTATCGGGGCTTGCTTTATAACTTTTGGATGCTACCTCCATTGCCTCTTTGTATGTTATACCTTTCTCTTTTTGAACCTTCTTAATATGCATAATCCACGCGCTTACCATTATATATTCTGTGCAGAAAAATAAATTGATATGATATTTTAATAATAAGTAAACAGTACAATCAAATTTCAAAATGTCTGTGATTTTAACGCGATATTTATACGTTTTGGATGAATCCTTATATTCACTCCAAGAATCCATTATTGACGGAAACTCTTTTGAAGAATGTGTCTTCTGGTCTTCGGAAATATATCATAGCGGTCATAGTTTCAAACTTTGGGACTTTATATTTGAAATGTATTACAACTTTTGTGCAATAACACATCCCAAATATGAAAAGAAACTGTCTAAATTCTTTAATATTTACAAAACCAATAAGTCTATAGAATATATATTATCAGCGGTAACACTGTTATTTTATACAAAAAAAAATTACGATGTCTTTACACAATGGAGTAAGAATCCTTCAATTCCTAATAAAACATATATTGGTAGAAATCCAAAGTGGTTAAATGCCTTAAACCTAAAACCAAAATGGAAGAATTTGTTATGTTCTATTCACCAAGAAAACTGGCACAATGTTATCTTTTATATTAAATACTATCCTGCTCAAGATACTTATCGTATTGTAAAGTCTTATTTTGAGTATGTATATAAACTTAACATCAAAGAAAGGAAGCTTGAGGACATTCCTTATAAAAATAAGGCTCATATTGTTTTCACACTTATTAATTATTTATTGATGGATGAAAATGGTATACAAAAAAAGGCTATTTTCAGATCCTATGATCATTCAAAATATGAAGCATTTATTAATGAAACATGTGACTTGGTCTCTCCTGCATATAAAACATTGCCACAAAAACTTCAATATCCAATTAGTAATAATATTGGCTGTTTTCCTTTATCTAGATATACATTGGAAAATGATACCATTAATAAAGTATACTGGTATCATTGGGAATATCATTGCTACAAGTCACCATTGTGGAAACAACGGTTTAATAAATATAAAATAACAGTGAACCATGATGATAAAACAATATCATTTTTAGATGACGATGAATATGAATCGTTTTGCGATAAATTCTATTATGAAAACGATGAACAAACTAAGGATGTCCAACTAAAAAATATCAGAGATATTCCAAAAATATCTATTGAAACGTGGATTAAACAAAAAATTGATTTATAAGTAAATATTTATATATATTTATATATACCCATATATAATGCCGAAAAACAAAACAGGTGGTCGAAATAACAGAAAGCGTGCGGCAAAGAATTCGCAACCCATGGTAAGAATGAATGTTCGTCAAGCACAAGACGGTGAAACAGTTGCAATCGTTACAAAACTGAATGGAAATGGAAGAGCTGATGTAAAATGCGTAGATGGAGTTACAAGGTTGCTTGAAATTCGCAAGAAATTCAGAGGTAGAAATAAACGTGATAATATGATTGCAATGGGAACAATCGTTCTGGTTGGTCAACGTGAATGGGAGGTTCGTGCGGCTAACAAAAAAGAAAAGGTTGATTTACTTTATGTTTATTCTTTGGGTCAACATGAATCCTTGAAACAGAATAATAAAGAAGTAAAGAGCGTATTGTTTGGCGAGATCGGAGGAGATGGGGATTGTGGATTTGATATCAGCAATAGAGCAACGTGGAAACAAAAGGTTGAAGAAGAAAATAATAGTGAGGAGAGTAAAAATACCTTACCTTCTAAAATAGAGGCCGTTGGACTGGCCCCCATTGATGACGCTGAATTTGACTTTGATGACATCTAACTATCAATATTATCGCGCAAGCTAGCCATTATTGCTCTTTGTAATTCATTTTCTTCCTCTCGTCTTATTCTAGAATTTACCATATGGGAAATAAAATCTCTTGAAGTATAACGTCTATTCGTGGCAGTTGATCGCGGTCTTCTATGTATTTTAATATCTTTTTTTACCTCTTTTGATGATAATTCCTTTCTACAAACAGGACACCTTGAGTTTTCTTTTTTCAACCACTTTAAAATTGGTTCGGCTGAAAATATGTGACCACAAGGCAATTTTGCTATTTCATCGCCATCTTTAAATTCCATCAACGTCATAGGGCATGATTTTTGTTCTGGATATTCTTCTGCTCTATAGTTGAAATATTCTATTTCCCCTTCACCTTCTTCTGATATAACATTTTTATATACATTTTGACTCGGATCTAAAAGGGAACGTGCTAATATGTTGTTAATATTTGACCCTGCAATATTAGTAGTAAATAAACTTGTGATAAAGTTTTCGTAATCACTGTTCACATCATTATCAACGACGGAATTGATAGGATTTCTATTCATACCGGAGGGGAAATAAGAACTTCTCCTGCGTCTAATTTCGCGTCTTGTTGTGGGAGCACTCGTTGATAATAATGGTTCCGAATTAATAATGTTGGATGACAAACCATCTTCATGGGGTTGCAAAGGCATGCTAAATAATCTTGCCATTTCATTGTAAATATTTTCAACTGGTATTGTATTTGTTTGAGTTACCTCTGTCTCTTCCTCTTCTGAAATGTTATCAGATTGGTTCCCGGTTGGAATTGGTATTGTACCGGGGATATTTGAAAATCCAATATCTTCATGTGTTGCATTATTTGAATCGGGTGTTACATATGTACTCTCAATGGTAAATGTATCTCCGGGTTGTCCAAGTTCATTTAATATTTGAATTATTCGTCTTGGAAACGTATTAACTGGAAATGTATTATCGCTTGCATCCGTATTATCCATAAGTAAATATATTATAGTTTTATTTTTATTTCGTTTTATTGTTATTAATAAGGATTAAGTTAATTAATAAAAATATTGTATTTATTAATTAATTGGACCTTTTTTTTTAGTGCCTTTTATTATCCTACTGTTTTTGAAATAATGTAATCTCTCACATCATTTTCCAAAACAGCATATCTTTCGCAATTAAGAATATCATTCAGCATTCTCCGAGGAGTAAATTCCTTTAGTGAATCAATACCCTTATCGCATACTGCATTCAAAAGAACGGAACTGAATCCCGACAGCATTGTAACATTTTTTGTGGTACTTGAAACAGGGAATCCGTCAGTGTTGCGAAGGTTCCACAAAAGAATATGAGGAGCTTTATATTGCTGTTTATACTTGGATCTCATCCCAGCATCCGCATACATCTTTTCAATAACATTAAACATGGTATCCATAATAGTAACCCCCGGGATAATATGATCTTGCATATCTTTACTGATCGTATTACAGCACCGCATTGCAGCATTGATTTGCATATCTGAGAATACACCCAATACCATTGATTCAACGTCTTTGGGTGGGATTTCATTTTGAATAATTACATCTAGGATCATCTTTAGAGCTCTGTAAAAGTTTGTCCCAAGACCGGTAGATACATTTTTAATTTTTTGCACTTTATCTGTGAATTTTTCGCCCTCGCCGAAAACGTGCCATTGTGGCTGATCTCCAAATGTTAAAACACGGTTACGAAAGGCAGGATGTGTCATTTCCGAAGCTCTGATACCCAATCCAATAGAACTAAATAGTGGAACCATTGCACAATCGTGCATTGAATATGAAATGTCAGAACACGGAATAAAAGCACCTAAACCTTTGTTATTTTTTTTATTATCTTCCCATTGTAGATTAATTCTATCATGTTCTACCCCCGAAGAACCGGTAATATTATAGGCATCCTTTGTCAGTTCATATACATTTAGTCTACGACCATGAACCTTGTTTTTAACTGGATCCTCTTTACAAGCCGAGAAATGATTCGACAAATTATTAGCACATTCAATGCGATCAAAACTACAAGAACGAGCCTCTCCATCTTTTTTCTTATTTGCAAATGCAATGCTCTGTTTCCTCATTGTCGCAGATGTTACTTTATTAAAATTAATACCCCTCCAATCTCCATTACATTGTTTGATCTGTGTTGTATCTAAGGCCCTGTTAAGGGTTGTAATCCTTTTTGACAACTTAATACGACATTTATTAAGAGCCTTCGTACGTGAAATTTCTGTTTTTGCCGTTGACATATATTTTGGAAACATTCCCTTTGCTATAATATTATGAAGCCATGTATGTTGACTTTTTCCCCGAGGACACCACCTTCCGGCCAGTGTGAATTTTGGTGCAGGAATACTAGCATCGGAGACCGAGGACCAATTTTCATACGCAATCCAATCTTGATTCAACTGATCTACAATTAGTCTCCAAGTATTGGTAATCAAAGGATGATTCTCATTGTGTGTACAATCATTTACATATTGGCAAAAGTACTTGATGTCCTTCCAGGATCCAAATGGATGCTCATCATTTGCACGATGCACAAAATGCGTGATGGCATTAATTGCTAGCTTTTCAAAACCAGTATCATAAAATCCCATAATCTGCATAAAAGCCAATTTTTGTTCTCCTTTGCCTCTAATAATATCTCGCGTTTGTCCAATAAGCTTATACATGGTAATAAGAATATCGTGGTGTGTTTTAAGATCACCCTTTATCGTCAAAAGAATATTTTTATGAATTGATTGGAGTTTTGTATGATCCTCGCAACGAACAAGTTGAAAGAAGAACTGTACAATTTGTTCGTTCAATTCATTCGAATATGACCGCTCTGTATGATTATTTTCCCCTGTTCGCAAAGGAGTGTGCGCGTCAAGTCCTGTGATAATGCTCGCCATGATGTATTCTAATTTCGCGTTTGTGCTTTAAGCCCTTTTTGTCTTTCTTCTCCCCCTTTTCAATTTTTTCTTAATATATATTTTTTTTGTTCTGTTATGAAATGAATTCCAACTTTCATGAAATATTACATATAAACTATTAATATCATGGAATAATGCAATTGAATCATTAAATACTATATCTGATATGTTTTTTTCAATACTTAAAAAATTATAAGATGAATTGTTTTTAAGATATGGATTTACCTCTAATGGACCTATGTCCATGTTGTATTTAAGGAGAGAAATGGGTCTATATTTTTTATTATTATGATGCATGTATTCTTTCAAAACTGAAATAAGGTTTTCTTTTTTTAAAATTCCACCATCTAATGTAGCGCTACTACGTTTTACATATTGTATGTTATTTTTCTTATCAACGTATACCATGAATAATCTAATATTATCCAATTGTTCTTTATAAAAATCTTTATATAAGCTATCTGTTTTTTCAAAATCCGTTATCCATTTGGTATCGAGGCTGCCTTCCATTGTAATAAGTTTAAATTTTACATTCATGATTTAAACTTATTAACATAATGCCGGAAACTCTTCTGCTTCCTCAGCTTTTTTCATATCAAATACAGGAGGTGGTGTAGGTGGTCTGGGCTTTGTATATCTCATAAATTTCTTTCCATGGGAACGAAAATCAGTTTGGTTTCTATTGCTACTAAATACACCATCGTCTTCCCCTTGTCTTCTAAAAAAACTATTTGATTTTTCTTCCGTCTCTTCGCTTATCTGAAGATTTGCCCATCGCGACGCCATTTTTGGACTTTTTGGACTTTTTGAATTGTTGAAGTCAGTTTTGGTTTTTTTCAAAAATGGGTTTGGTTTTGTGTTTGTTTGCGTGTCTGATGATAACATTTTTAATCTTATATAACATTGATAAAATATTTAAGTGAGTTTTAAATATACTTAAAGATTGTTGGACTTCAATATATGCGATCCTCACAGCTATTCTATTTACTTAAATTAACCTAGCATAAAACTTGTTGCATATAGGTTTGTAGGATTGCACATTAAATTGATCTATTGTCTGTCAGCTATATTTTAAATAGAATGGTTAATAATGTTTGTATATGTATACCTCGTTTAGACCGCTTTTCAACAAAGCGAACTATCAGAGGTGTGTTAGATAAATATAACTTTGGATCTATCAATAGAGTTGATATTGTGGGAAGCGACGATCGTCGCCGAGCATTCATCCACTTTCATAAATGGAATGATGAGTTGGAGCATGTAAAAAAGGTTTTGGACAGGCTAAACAGCAATAATAAGGTGAATATCATTCATAGTTTTCCTTGGTATTGGCGTTGTGTTAAGAGTCGGGAGAGAAAATCATCCTTTATTTCATAAATAATAGTTTAAATATTCTAAACTAGTATTGTAAAATCTCATCTTTCCATATCATTTATTTACGCTTTTTTCTTTTCCCTCTCTTCTTTCTCCCTCTCTTCTTTCTCCGTCTCGTCTTTCTCCGATTCGTCTTTCTCCGATTTGTCTTTCTCCGATTTGTCTTTCTCCGTCTCATCTTTTTACTACCAAAACCATGTCCCTTTTTTAAAGCTGTTTTCAGTGCCGATGATTTTACAGGCCTACTTTTTTTAGCAACCAATGCAAGGGTAATTCTTTCTTGTTCTCTTTCCCGCATTCTTTCGTATGCCGGTAGAGCCTGTATAAATTTATTATAAATAGCTTGTATTGTTTCGAACTCTTCCAAATCATCATCATTTGACTCTGGGTATGTAGGATGGTGATTAGCCCCTAGTAAATATGCTTGATCTGCATCTATTATGAAGAATTCTCCGATCTCTTCATCATTTGCATTTTGAATAAATTCATCTCTATCATATCCTTGAGTTTCCAGATAGTCCGCTATCTGATTACGCATATCTTCCATTCTTATATATATAGTTAATATTTTTTAGCGATATTCACTAAGATCTATAGCTCGTCTAATTTTCAAAAAATTGAAGTAAAAATCTGTCTATATGTTAAAGTCAATCAACTCCCAGAAACATCTTCTACTTCGTTTAAACTCACGCAAACAACCAAAACAATATGTCTTCAACTAACTCTCCCGCTTCCAAGACCAGCAAGTCTGGCAAGTCCGCTGCTCAGCACTTCACTGTGAATTCTGACCCAACAGCTGGTATCAGCCTCTGCATTCCACGTGTTTTCAACAACATCGGATGGCGACGCATCAAACAGACCTTTATTGACCTCCGCTGGGGGTTTGTGGAGCGAGTGGATGTGATTCCCATGGGAAGCTACAAGCGAGCTTTCGTTCATTTCGCACCAGGTCGCTGGAATACGGATGATTCTTCTGCACGCGAAGCTCTCGCGGCCCTTCAGGCCGCCGATGAGGTGAAGATTGTCTACGATGAGCCTTGGTACTGGAAGATTGGTATCAGTCGTGCATCCAAGCCAGCTGAGGCACCCAAGCCTAAGCCTCGTCCGACTGTTCAGATTGCTGCTGCCAGTACTCCGGAGCAGAAAACGGCTGAAAAGGTCGCCCCAAAGGTTCGCGCCAAGCCTCGCAAACTCCGAGTCAGTGTCCCATCTAGTGAAATTAAAGGTGAGGTTGCACATGTAACCGAATAAGTCTTTATATAAAAAATGTCTGGAGTAAACCAGTTATAAAATCACTCCCTTGTAGTCTAATTGGTCAGGATACCGAGCTTTCACCTCGGAGAACCGGGTTCAATCCCCGGCAAGGGAAAGCCTGATTAGCTCAGTTTGGTAGAGCGCGCGCCTTTTAAGCGCGTGGTCGTGGGTTCAATCCCCACATCAGGCATAAAAAAAAACTAGCTTCGGCTAGTTTTTTTCTTTAAAACATGCATATCGTATATGGAACGATTGGTATTGTTATTTAAAAAGTGGGCTAGGGACAGCAGATATATTTCCAGTTAAATTAGCATTAGAATCACTTATCTGTTCAATAAAATCGCTCTGGAATACCATTATATTTTGTAATGAGGTATTTATATATTTGGTGACGGCGCCGGTGAAACCGGGAGGGGTCGGGTCGGGATAGTATGTAACGCCCGTGGCACCATCTATATTGTTCCCATTATAATAACCAGAGAAGCCATTTATATTTGTGGGACCAGTACTTCCATTGAATGTTGCGAGAGTGTTAGTTGATTTTATTTCATTTGCTAACTTATTAAAGCTAGGCCATTTTTCTCGATATAATAAACCTAACTGTGCAGGAATATTAGTTGCCGTTTGCCATGATGTTCCAGCGCCATTTAATTTTCTTAATTTATCAGTTTCCAAACTTAACATTGCCCAATAATTGGACTTATCTGTATCAACCAATTTAACATTATTATATAAGTATTGGATAACTGGTTGATTAGTATTAGATAAAGAAGAAGGAGGAGGACTTGTCATATTATAACATTGTCCAAAGTATCTCTTGATAATAAGATTTGTTGAAGAGTCAACTATTCTATTTATGGATTTTCCTTGAGTTGGAGTTCCTGTAGCTGCAAGAACTGAATCATTATCTAGTGTCAAATTAGTAGCTTCTAGTACAGTTTTTATATTAGTTGCCGTGAAAAGAGTGCCGGGCGAATAATTGTATAAAAGTGAACTTATTTTCTTGGAGATGTTATTTGCAGCTGGGTCATCAGTATATGTTGTATCTGTATTATTAATAAAAGCTTCTACTTCTATACAAATACCAGTTTTTATTGTTTTGGTATTAAAATGGTCCCATTTTCCTCCTGATTTAAGTAAATAGTTTAAATATTTGATACCGTCTTTATATCCTGGAATATCACCGGTGGCAGGCTGGACTAAAAAATATACTGTTTTAACAGAAGTTTCATCTAATATTCGTTTAATAGAATATGGATTAGAATTCATTTCATATGACTTATATCTAGTTATCCAATTATTATAATAGTCATCATAATCAGATGGTGAAGCGGGCCAATTATGATTTAAATATGGGTTATAACCAAATCTTAATACAATAGTTTCTGTT
>Ga0209091_10000518_pt1 | contig 36540 bp, 20 predicted proteins | sample ArcticOcean_MG_C_6_FD_187438 | JGI IMG/M metagenome (GOLD analysis project Ga0209091, IMG submission 187438) | Marine microbial communities from western Arctic Ocean - ArcticOcean_MG_CB8_128 (SPAdes) (version 2) | ecosystem: Environmental > Aquatic > Marine > Oceanic | place: Arctic Ocean...
TTCATCGGCTCACCTAACAGAGACACCCCGTAGGTGGTTCATCAAGTTGAGTGTTAATATCACTCAACCATCAAGCGAAGTTGGTCACGCTTGTACTTCCAACCAGAAGGAAGGCGACCTTCACTGATGTAATACTTAGCAAGGCGACGAATCTTTGCCTCGGTAAGTTCTAGCGAACGCTTGTTGTGAAGGTCCTTGCGATTTCCTGCACCAAGATGTTCGATGACGCCTACTGCCTTACGCATTAGGTTCATCATATCTTCTGGGTAAGTACCACCGATGTCGTTCTCAGACAGAACTACACTGATTCTCTTTCCATCCAATACAGAGCGGACGTCAGGAACAGCGTGCTGATCACGTAGAATTGTACCGATAGAAGCAGATGAATGACCCTCCTTACCGAGTTCTACAATTAGTGCTGTAATTGCTGATGAATCTTTGTTGGACCACACTGGTGCGGTCTCGTTGTGAGGCTTTGTGGAACCGGACTTGCCTTTCCTCTTAGCGTACATACGTGCCATAATGAATACCTCAAGCATTCCGCCGACCTGTCACCCATTCTTAACCGCTGCGCATGAAATAACTCTGTGAATCAGAGTTTTTGATGCATTTTTGCTAGCCTACCCGGTGTTCCTTCCCATTCCCACGCAGGTGCGGATGCACGCGCAGAACCAAGGCACTGCGAGCCTTGCATTACTAGAATATCCTCACCAAAACGTATCGTTAAGTCGTAAGATTCGAGGATTGTGAGATTAACATCACCCTTCCACTTGATTTCTTCCTTCAGATGTATCCGTTTGAGCGAATTGAGAGAGTCCAATATTGGAATTGCTGCCCTTGAAAGTGAAAATCCACCACGCTCAGGAGCCCACATTGCAATTTGTTCTCCATCTCGCATTATTTTCCAGCGTGGTATCCTTCCGCGAACGTCTACTCCTTCAAGCCATGAATCGTTTAGATGATGGAATCTAGCTACAGACTTAAAATTATCAAGATTGGTCTTTTCACCACTTCGTCGTTTGACTCTAATATTATCATAAACCGCTTGCCCAAGTCTCTCCAAAGCTTCGCGGTTTGTGCCTGAACTACCTTGTCTTGTATCTATCACTGGTGTGTCACATTGATAATCCATTCCCGAATGATTGATGATTAAACGATAGTTATTGCGTGCAACTAAAGAATCGATCATTTGAGAAACACGATTGACCTCATCTGCAGTCCAATTACCAGTAACTGGAATATCATAATGTCCAGCTGGCCAAACTTCTTCTAAATCCCGTGGAACCAAACCCAATGGAGAAGTGACCATGACTTCGTGTGCCGCGTTATGATTCATCGCCCGATAGAATGACCTGTGGCTACGTGATGCTGAATATGGTTTTCGGGCAGAACATGGTAGGAGGATAAGTATGTCATCCAAGCCCTTAGGTGGTGTGTATTCATTGGTGATGAAATTCACCCAGTCTAGAATAATTGGATCATCGTGAGATTCGACACTGTGAACTCTCAGAGCCGTTGATTGCTCAACAATCTGAGAAAGTATTCCTTCTTTGCTGGAAATCAAATTATCATAATTCCTCATGTGCTCAACTAATCTCGGGCTCGAAAGTGATTGAGATTGAGCCAATTCACGGAGCGAATTGCTAGCGATTGCAGAACGGGTTTCAGTTAGAGCAGCAGCCCAATGGTCCATCACAGGTTCGTCGTCAGAAAGTATACGGGGTCCATTCCAAGTCAATACGGCTCCATGTGCCTCTGCCTGATGTGAACGGGTTGTATCAAACAAGTCGATTCCAAACCAAGTCAATACCGCACAATTATCCGGGCCTCCGATTCCAGGTGCCCACAGAAGTGCTCCTGGGAATTTACGCTTGATCACATGGATGGCTTCTACCAAACGACCTGGCCGGTTTGCTAGTTGCAAGGCATCGGTTAGAACTACGACATGCGGATTCAAATCAGCGTCAAGTAATTCTTCATCATGATTCAGTGATTGCCATGAAATTGGAAGTAAATCTCCCTTTGAGGCGGCTTCACCCGCATCGGCTTCATCGAGTGAAGGAGGAAGTACATGCCCGATTGAAGCGGAAAGACTTGGACCGTTCTTGTCACTTTCCCATGGCGCAAATGCTGCACGGGAATCTAAAGTAATCGTTCTAGGAATGGCACCATCACTAGAAGTTGAAAAAGGAGCCCAGATAACATCCATTGATTCTTCACTGTTCAGCACAAGCCCTGGAGTCTTTGAGGAAGGGTTGGTTCTGTCACCTAGGCCCCACATACGGGCCATCCGGTGGCGCGCCAATACAGTTCGACCCAAGCCTGCCATGAATAGAGGCGGGATGTGCGCTGGTCTTGAATGATTTGAAGGCGGATGGGTACTCCGCAACAAGCATGGGAAGACCCGTTACCTGCCTATTAGTACTCCTAATGGTCTTACCAATGGCTAGTCAGGCGATTTCATACACACAAATGACGGCCGAAGGCACTGCATGGTTTGATTGTGAAGATTCGTGGGCCAGCATACATGATTCGAGTGGTAGCGAAGTTGGAAATGGCAGCGATTACACTGTTTTGTTAAATGCGGAAAATCATACCTTTGAAATTCCTGAAGTAGGTAACTGCCAGGGTGTAATTCCAGTTTCCGAAGAGATGCCAAATCTGCGACCATCTCCTACAGAGATATTTCCAACTATGAATCCACAGATTTGCCCTCAAGATGGTCAATGGTTTTCTTGTGAAGGACAATATGTATCTGGAGATTTAATAGAAGATTCTACTGATGTTTTTGCGATTAATGTTAGTGAAGGACAAATATTGGTATTGATGTTAGTTGCTTCCTCAGCAAGTATTGATGTTGCTTTACATTTCCAAAACACTACCCATGAAACTGAATTAGATCAAGGATTTATGCTATCGGTTAATACATCGATAGGTGAAAGCAATTTTCAGCATGTCCCAATTGACGAAGATGGGCGGATTATTGTGTCTGTTACAAGCCCTAGTCCTGATACAATTTGGGCCATTCGGAGCCAGGTTTTTGATATGTCTACTAACCAGCCATTGACCCATTTGGATAACATCGTAGGAATAGGTGCATCTCCTTTCTATTATCCATTGGGTGAAGATGAATCTCTAGTAATCACAAAATCGGTAACCAGTGATGGCAGTGAAGAGGTTTCAATGATGTACAGATATATCTATTCTGAAAACTCTTCTTCAGAATGGTATAATGCAACGCTTGATGACAGAATCAAAGGAATCGCCGATATGGACTATATCGAATTCAAGTGGGATTGTGAATGTCAATGGATGGCATCAATGTCACGGTATCGCCACTTCGATGCAGGTTGGGGTATGGATGCACCAAGTATGAAGCCGATGACGTCAACTAGTGATAACTCAACATATCCATTGATTACGATGGATGGACATAGTGAAGATGGAGAATTAACTCTTCACATGGGGGACTACCGTGACATCCTGCGGGTAGAAACTACCGGATGGAATGAATCGATACATTTAGTGGATGTAATTATTGAAGGCGACATTTATGACTTGGAAGTCACCATTTGGGATATCGACCAAAGGACATGGAATACCCTAGATGAGATTACAGCGACCTATTCAATGAACCAGATTAGCGCTTCGATAGAGGTGGGTAGAGGTACACATTTCATTCGCATACAACACATAAATGGTAGTGATTCCGTCAATGATAATGCTGAATCTGTTGATTGGAAAATCCGAGTCACAACCGCTGTACTTGATGAAGGCGAAGAACCCTGGTTTCCCGCTTCACAGAATGTCAAGGATGCAGCATCAATTTTTTACTGGCTAATCGGGTTTGTACTAATCGCTCCATTTATCATATTCTATATTGTTGTTCAAAGGGACAAACAATTCGCACTGGAATTTGCTAGTCGCAAAAACCGACTTGAATGGCTAAGTACAAAATTGGACAAGGGAGAATTTCGGCCAGGGGATTTAACACGTGCACTAAGAGCGGTATCATCACTTGATTGGGAAGATTCATTGGAAGTATGGGGTGAGCCTACACTACGTCATTTAACAATGGGAGTTGATATGGCAATTTGGTCATTGGACCGCCGTATTACTGAAAGCGATGAATGGCCACTTTTGATAGGGTTACAGTCGCGAGATGCAGAATGGAGTATTGCTGCATTAAGGTTTGAAGCACCTGAAGGTGAATTGTGGAATATCAAGAAGGTTGAGCCAAAAATGCTTTTGCGAGACAATGAGGTGTTCCTTGATTCAATATACAAAGATTCAAGACTATTTATTCAAGTAACATTAGGTGGTAAAGGAGATGCTCTTGACATACATCTATCGGGAATTGTTAGCGGTGAACCTATGGCTTCAAAGCCGGCTAGGACAATTTACCGAAGCGATATCGATTCTGAAGAATAATTAATGTCGACGATCATTGGCATCATCGATAATCTTGTCAATAATATCACCACTACCTGATAATTTGTCTCTTAAATCATCAAGTGATCTTTTGGTTCCTTTATCGAACTTTGCTGGCATATGAAGTTTACACAAAATTACAACATCGCCCCGGCCAATCCCTCTAGCTGAGGGTAATCCTCGTGCTGCAATTGTAATTGTATCTCCTGAATTAGTCCCACTTGGAACCTTAATTACTAAATCAGTTCCATCAATATGGGGTAAGGTGATCGTAGTACCCAAGGCCAAATCACTGTAACCAAGAGGTAAGGACATTATCAAGTCCATTCCGTTTCGTTCAAACCATTCATGCTCTTCAACAATTAGTTCAATGAATAAATCACCTGAATCTCCATTTCCATTTGGGGCAGGTTGACCTTTACCACGCATTCTCAATCGGGTTCCATCTTGTGCTCCTTTTGGAACTGAGAATTGCAACGTCTGAGATTCGGATTGCAATCCATCACCTGAGCATGATTTACACTTAGCAGCAGCAGATTTTCCTGCACCTTGGCAACTCGGGCAAGCACGAACTGAATCCTGGACAAATGGTCCGATTTGCTGTCGAACCCTCACCTGCCCGGCTCCATCACATTCACGACATTGAGTGGTAATACCATCTTTTGCACCTGTGCCTTCACAATCACTACATGGAACAGGTAGTTCGGCCTCGATTTTATCCTTACCACCTTCCAGAACTGATTTCAGATCGATCATATGGCGTACAAGAATATCATGCCCTTGCCTCTGGGCTGAACGACGACGTCCGCCTCCAAAAAAACTGGAAAAGAAATCTCCACCCATTATGTCATCGAGATTGATATTGAAACCTTGGAATCCACCCGGGCCAAACGGAGAACCACCGGGGCCATTATGTCCAAAACGATCGTAGTTTCTTCGCTTTTCACTATCCGACAAAACAGCATATGCTTCTTGGATTTCTTTGAACTTCTCATCGGCATCCGGTGCATCATTTTTGTCGGGATGATACTTCCGAGCCAAAGACCGGAAAGATTTCTTCAATTCGGATTCATCGGCTTCTTTAGAAACGCCCAAGGTTTCGTAGTAGTCCCTCTTGTCAGACATATTGACCACCTCGGCAATACAGGGGGAGCGGCGGGGGTTCTTCAGTGCAACGCTCAAATATCGCTACCACAGTTCGAACAAAACCTCTCGCCAATTAGGTTGGATGCACCGCACATCTTACACGATGGCTGGGGTGAGAAACCCGGTTGTGAGGCTACTGTGACACTTTTTGGTGCCGATACTCCAAATGCCATTTCCTCAATCGACATCTCCCTTACAACCGGTGTACTAATCACATTGGTTTCTTCGTCGATTGTCACGACTTCAACACCAGAATCTGTCATCGAAGACATTTCCATTGGATTAGGTTTTTTCTCTTCAGATTCTATGGGCTGAATTGGTGCAATCGGACGTTGAGCAATTACCGGTGCAACATCGCTACGGGCTGATAATGCAGCATTTTTTTGTTCGTCTCGCTCCAATTTACGGTCCCTTCCTCTAAGGGATGCAATCCAATCTAGCAGTGAATCCATAGGTGAGTTCTTTCGAACTGCACCAATCGTTGCATGAACACTACCGTCATCGAATTGTTCATCACCTGAGATTCGAGCTTGTGCCCTGCGAACATGCTCACTATCGATTAGCATTTCGACATCGACTTCATCGGTAATCTCTTGATCATCGGCAATAGGATTACCACCTATAACACCACTAACTTGACCTTTGAGATTCGCTTCTGCTTCTGCTGAAAGTTGAGTCTCCATTGTGATGTCTTTCTCCCAAACACCACTTTCTTCAGCCTTGAAGTGTCCGCCTACTGACTTTACCGCCTTGCTTCGCTGCCATTCATGGTCTCTTACAATGCGAGTTTTTCGATAAAGAGCAATACCTATCCCAATAGTAACGACATGTAATGAAATATCAAGGATACTAGATAATGCCATCATATCACCTAATGGTGTCACGATTAAACGCATGGCATTGAGCACCAATGTTGGGGTCAAAAGAAGAATTACAGAGGTCAACTGCCTAGCCATCAAATAAACTGCTTCGGTATTTCACCAATGAAGGTTTGCGCATTATGAGCGGTCGTTAGGCACTCTTCCATTACGGATCAATCCGTCAAACAAGCCAATCGTAAAGGCTGTATGTAAAATGATTAGGCAAAGCGGTATCCCAAATACCGCACTTATTCCTGAACCTTTTGGACGATAGACCACCCCCATCAATAATAACGCCGCACTATATGCTGCTGGTGCCCACCACCACTGTTGTAAAATGAAAATTAGAATTAGTCCGATTATCGGTAAAAACTCTCTTACATCAATTCTCCTCGGATGCCGTAAAATGACCTTTGTTCGCCAAAAGCCATACCTATGGCACATTTTCCACCAGTTAGAAAGTGATGAACGCTTGTGCATGTAAACACAGGAAACATCCGACCGCCATAGTTGCCAACCTGCCGCGAGCATTCGCATTGACAAATCACTATCTTGGCTTGTGATAAATCGTTCATCCCAGCCACCAATCTCGCGCAATGCCTCCACTCGGTGAAGGCAGAATGCTGGGATTTTCGTTCTTTCACTACCACGGAATCGTTGGAATTGACCTCCACCTGACCCAATTGGTGTGGATAAAGCACCCTCAACCCATTGTGAAGTTTTGTCAGTGGAGCCACTGGATTCAGTTCTACATCCCAACGCTGCAATTTTAACACCCTGTTCAGCCTCGATTTGATGTAACTTGTTTACGCGTTTTTCTACGTGGTCTGGATCAATCCATGAATGCCCGATTATTTCCAAGCAATGGGTGATATCATCACCAATGTGCTCCAAGGCTAAATTTCTAGCTTGCGCTACTCTTTTCCCAGGGTTATCTATGATGCTTATTGAATCTCCATATTTCGATAATAAATCTAGAGTACCGTCTCGAGAACCACCATCAACTACCAGTATGTCAATTGGAATAGTTTGAGCAAGAAGACTATCTATGCAGCGTGTGATAAACTTCTCTTCATCGAGAACGGGTACCACTGCACAAACCCGAACTTCCATGATTTCCTCTGTTTCGCTTCAGAATGTCAAGGTTGGCCTATTATCTTCATTGCCCATGGGTATCTGGGGAGTAATATGGCGAGGCTGAAACTCACAGGTATAGGTGAAGGATTATCTGTATTAGTCTCAACAAGTTTGACTGGAGCAGATGACCCAGAATTAGTTCTGGATGCAATCTTGAATTTATTCCCTGAATTTACATGTGGCTTACCGCAGAAACCAGAATTTCCAACCGAACAGGATGACATTCTCGCATCGGATGGAGTTTCCCTCAGTGTATTTCTAGAAGCTATACACAAACAGTATATTTTGGATACCTCACTAGATTTTATGTCAGCTAATTTAGATGCCAGCGGCACTATATTCCAAATTTCTCGACAAGCCGCAATGTCTGGGAAAGTTGCATTCCCACTACCGGGCGAGTCTCCGCTAGGTGGAGTAATAACTGTCGAAATTGGTGGACAAAATCTCGCGGATTGGATCGAAGCTGCAACTTGGCATAGTGGCCGTGAAAATATTCCTCGCAGAATAGGAGATGAGTTCACTATGGATCAAAAGGGTGAAGCCGTTACCTGGCACTGATCGCTTCAGCAATCTCTCTATCTGGTCCTAGCCAATCTACTTCATCAGGACCAATACACCAACGTACTTTGTCATGGACATGTAGTTGCATTTCTCCTTCAACAATATTGCAAACCATGACATGTAATCTAACCACTACATCCCCATGGTCAAATATCCAGATTCCAATCATCTCACCCACCTCTACATCCAATTCGAGTTCTTCCTTGATTTCCCGAACCAAACATTGAGATGCAGTCTCACCTTCTTCGAATTTACCACCGGGGAATTCCCACCAACCTGCATGTTTTTCGCTAGGCGCACGGCGGGCTGCTAGAAATTTCCCTTGATGAATAATCGCACCAGCCCCCACATCTAGGCAGGAGGGCCGTAACATTCGGTCTACACATTCTAAGACCAGACTTCTAGCATCATTTTGAGTTGGAGGAAGGTGTAGAAAGAAACATGGTGTCCCGTCTTCCAAAGAATTTAGAGTTCGGTACAATGTTTCATTGCAAAGAAATTCACCAGCATCATCACTGATTATTGGTGAATCAACCATTCTTTCAATATCCCAATCATTCACATTGATTGTTGAAAATAAGTCCCCTGAACCACTAATCTTTGAATCTCTAATCTGTCTACCCGAATTGTCAGGTATTCTGAAATCGAGTATATCCTTCGCACGGGTTTCGATTCTAGGCCATTCCGCATTCTCAGCCAATCCGATGTGAATGATTGCAGCGAACTTTCGCTGCTGAACCATTTTTGAAACGATTTCGGAACCATTTGCATCCACTGGTAAAACCATTGATTCTATCATATGATTGCGGATAACCTCTCCAGAAACTGAAAGAGCGACCTCACCTGAAATATTGGTTCCATGAGTTCCAAAAGCCTCGAATCCGGTAACGAGAACTGGCGCCTCCATGATTGGTCTTCATACGTCCACTTCAATGAGCATTTGCGTCGCCACATTGACAAGTATTCACCTGCACGACTAAAATAATGCTGGATGATGATGAGGTCTTAGAGGTCGTAGTACCTGTTGAAGGCGACTCTGTAGATTCTGTGGCTCTTGGCAAGACAATTTGGGCTGAAATAACTGCGGGAGTGGGTATTTGGGGCGCATTCCGACCGATAATTGCTGTTCTTTTATCTCTGGTTCCATTCCTCTTTTTAGGTCAGCATTTCAACAGAAACCATCGACGTGGCGCTGATTGGTTCATGCTTCAAATCCCATTGGCCTTTACATTGGTACTTTGGATACTACTCTACGTGTGGTCGATTGTTGTTGCATGGCGAGATGCAAGTATACTCGTATCTGAAAGTTCATGACCACAACTGGTCACGGCAATCGATTGTACCATTCGCCATTCCTTCCAAGTCGGCTTTGTCATCTTGGTCAAACTCATCAGGTAAATTACCCGTAATGAAATTGCCAACATCGTTACTTTCTATTGCCCAATACATTACCGAGTTATCATTGCTTGAATGACCGGGATTAGCAGAATCTTCGTGTTCAACAGGTGATTTGTAAACTAAATTAACAAGCCCAAGAAGATGCCCGGTTTCATGAATGGTCACCGCACGCTCAACCTCTTCACTCGAAGGTCGTCCAAAAAATCCTTCTGCTTCTTCAACCGAATCTTTGAAAATAGCCACTGTGGAAGCATCTACTGCAACTCCCAAAACGGACTCATCCTCATATATTCCAGCGGGGAATAAAAAGTACCAGTGCAGAGTATTTGACCCCATAGCATCCCCGCCATGCTTCCATCTAGCTTCTCTAACATCATCTGAAGACCAACTTGTTTCGATTGCAAAATCGGTCTCAGTTGCCTTAATTGTAATCCCACCAGGTTTGTCACAAACTTCCTGAAGTCTAGTCTTGACTAACTCCATCGCAATTGCATCATATCCATTTTCATAAAGGAAATGGATTTCCATTTTTTGAAATCCATCATCTTGTAGACAAGCGAGCGCTAATCCACCAGAAGTGCCTCTCTCTTCTTCATCAGCCAAATCACTGCCAAAGCAGCCAGAAATGGCTGATGTCAAAAATAAAATCACAATAAAATATGGTCGCATAGTTTCACCTAGAATTCTTCTGGAATCTCAGTAGGGCTGAAAAGTTGTCCAGGGCCTGCTGCTTGAGATAATTGGCCCCTCACTAATTGCTCCCATGAACGCATAACCCCAAGGGCATCACTAACCAGCATCTTTTCTTCATCTAAAGTTACACGGATTAGAGTATCGAGGATTTCCATACGGTCTCTGTCGACTAGTGCAAGGGCTTTCTCCAAGTCAAATGTGGCTTCGGTTATGACTGGATCTACTTCAATAGGCCACGGGCTTGCGAGGTTATCGGGCAAGTTACTGGAGTGATCTTGTAATTGCTTTAGCAATCGATTAGTCCATCTTGATATTACCAAACTAGTCTCCAATACTGGCATACTGAGTTGGTTGATTAAATTCACCAAACGTTCCTGTAACGTAACCATAGATTCAGACCCACTCATTTGGTCACCTCAGTTACTGATTTTGTTCCATTGAGTCAAGATATTGTTGACCATAACTAGCCCACTGTTCCATAGTCCAACCGGCAGGAAGGCCTGTTGGCGGAAGTGGGACTCCTATAGCGGCTCCACCAATCTCCCCGGTAGGGTTTGGCACTATATCCGGTAGAGATTTCCCCTCCATTGTATCGACAACTTCTGCAGTTTGATCAGATTCATCTACATCTTCTCCACGTTTGATTTTACGAATTTGGACCATTGTCCAAACAGCGTAAGACATCGCGCCAAGTGCGATAAGGTACATCAAAACAGACAATTGTGAGTCTGCTACTTGGTTAGCAAGAGCAGTCCCATCTCTATCAACTTCATCTTTGATTAGAAGTGGTGCTATCGAAATCCTCTCTTTCTCTACACCAGAGTCTAGTAACAAGATTCTGTATTCTAGTGTGTCTCCAACATTCCCATCTGCTGTCGTTTCTAGTTTGACTTGAACCCTTTTGCCAGACGAAACATCTACTGTTACCGATGATGATGTCCCCCAATCATCTCCTGAAATGAGTTCTTGCAAAACAAAGGTTACATTTCCAGATGCACCAATATTTCTAGCCTCTAAGGAAAGTGACACTGCTTCATTAGGCACCGGAGTTGGGTTTGACCAAGACCAAAATGTATCTGCAGATCTAAGACTGATGTCAGGGCCAGTCAAAGCAAGAGGCCAAGACGCTAGAGGTTGTAAGAGATTATTGCCTTCACTATTGTAAGGATTGCCCGATGCATCAGAGCCCGTTACCCAAACATCGATTGTATATGATGGAAGTAACATTGTTGCACCACCATCTGTCAAATCGATGTATCCTGTCCAGAAGAATTGGTCTTCAAAGGGTGTAGTTTCAGGTAGTGGAGAAGTACCTCGGCTGATTTCTGCTTCACCTGCTCGTACAAGGTAATGCATTACTGCAGGGTTTTCAATTGTGAATCCCTGGTCGTCTCTTGTTTCCAACATCACTTGCAAATTACCTGCAAGTGAAATTGGTATTACCTCACCAGGTGCAATTCCGGCCAAGTATACTGCGTGAATTGTTGGTCTTTCACTATCGATAGCAAGACGTAGGCGTGGCTTGAATGCCGACTCATCCTCAGCAAGACCCGGTAAATCTACTAATTTAGCACGTAAATCCAAATGACCGCTTCGTACATCAGGAACAAGCATATCAATACTGAAATATCCACCTTCCCTACTGGTTGTAGACCATTCGTTTTCATAATCTCCCAACAAGATTGTGAATGTACCTGAAGGTGCAGGAGTTTCATCTTCTGCAAATAAAACTCTTCCACTAAATCGAAGTGCTTGTCCAGAACCGATTAATGTCTCATCAAATTCTGGGTTGTAGTGATTTGTTCCATCACGTAATTCAATTGCTAGTAGATGACCTGGTTGGGTATCGAATCTCAAATCATTATCTAAGCTCCACAAGTCATTACCCAACCCTGCTTTGTGCACATTGCATGCAACATCTTCATCTAAGCCACACGGCTTATCCTCAATCCAAACCTTAGGTATGAAATGGGACTCACCATTGGTATCCCATATTTCAGGGAAATTCCATGTGAGTTGGAATTTGATTGATACTATCATTCTAGATTCATTAGTCGGATCTAGAATTACTGAGGAATACAGATTTGATACTGCCAAGCCAGTGCCACCACTTTCTAAGTAGAGTGCCGGCAATCCATCTACTGACATGGAAAGATATGCATAAATTGAGGTTTCATCATCATCGAAGTCTCCCGCTAATGCTAACTGAACGTAATCTACATCCCACCAGCCATTGATATCTGATACCATGAATGTTGCAGTATATGAGATCCCAGGATGTAGTGGCTCGAGGTCATCATGTCCTGTGATGGTAGAATTCTCAACATCCATAACAGGCTCAAACTCTTCACGAATAACATACCAAGAGAGTGATTCATCCCAATGCGGTTCGACATCCCCTGGTCTTTCACCACAGAATTGGTTTGGTTCTATGTCACAAACAGGAGAACCACCCATTGCAATTGTGTTATTTTGTCCATCTTTTCCTGTGACATAGAATGCCACCTTGTCTCCATGAACAAGCATCGAGTCATCAATTAATCCATTGAATATATTGAGACCGCCAGGTAATGTCTCAGGAGTTGTAAGGGTCTTGGAACGGTACTCAATAGGTTCAGGTAGCCCATTGAAATTGGAATCATCACACTTCTCATCTTCACCTGCTTCACAGCCAACCCAATAGTGTAAATCGACTGTTTGAGGGGGGTCTACTGAATCCTGGATAATTATCTCAATTGCTTGACCTCCAGGGGAAGGAGGACCTTTGTGCATTTCAGATGACAATTCAGGGCTAGCAAAGAGAACAAGTGGAGCATTTCCATCAAATATTAGTTTGATAGTATTGTATCCCGGGTTTACATATCTAGAATCATTTGCCAAATTTACTGCCTCGATGTATAGAACCATGCCACCAGGAGCTGATTCAATCGGTGAGGTGAAAGTCATATTGTACTGTCCAAAGGCGGGATTGCCTTCGCTGTGTAGTATGGTCGGCTCTCCAATTGGATCACCATCAAATGTCACATTTTGGCCTAATATGCGTAAATCAAATTCTCCTGCCATTGGTGAAAATGCGGAACCTTCGAAATTAATAGCGCCTCCAATCGACAGATTGAAGCCACCCCTTACCCAATCGCCAGGGTATAATTCTCTACCTGTTTCTTCCCAAACACGCATGCCATCTAATTGAATGTCATTTTCAATATTCAAGGATAATGTGTCTGTTGTCCAAGCATAAATTTGGGGACCAAGGTCATCATTAACAGAAATTACGGCTTCCATTTTCCTTTCATCGTCCCAACTCCAATTCACACGCATTGGCATATTTACCGAAACTGTGCCTTCAATGTCCATAGTGGAGGTACAATTCCCTACATCGAATTCTACAATTCCATTGGCATCATCAACTACACTGCACGAATCACCACGTAACCATTTGAAGGCAGGATTGCCCCCATTTGAATGATTTAATCCAATGGTTGCTTCGGTCACTCTATCGACCAAATCACCATGTGCTAGTCTAACGATTAAGTTTCGATAGACACCATCTGGAGATACGAGTCCACCTTCTAGGCTAGCATCTAACACACGGGTTTTCAAACGGTATTCGATGTCCAACTCGGTCAATTTGACCCGACCTGGAGTATTTGCTTTGACGGCGATAATAATATCAACAGTTCCAACTCCATTATCGGGAATATGGCTGTTGAAAGCGTCTACTAATCCGGGTGCTTCTGAAACAACACTTCCTACAGGAGAATCATCAGATGCTACGACTGAACTTTCATTGAGGAAGAGTATGGATTTCCAATCCCATACATTGTCGCCACCTATATCGAGTTGTGGACCATCTGGATATCCTTCTTCATACCAAAGAATGAATGAATCCACTTTAGGAGTAATTGAGGTGTCGCTGGTATCTAGCAATACAGAATATAGTAGTTCATTACCAGCTCCCTGTGTGGAGAAAGACACCTCGATATTGTTTGCTGCATCTTCCCATGATGTCCCATTATCATTGGATACTTTTACAGTAATTGAAGTTGAAGTAGGCTCATCTCCAGACCATACTGCTCTTACCTTTCCAACATTGGTACCTGTTGATACCTTTTGACTAGTCCAATCTCCTGAAGAGTCATATGAAGTGGCATATTCAAGTGAAATCCACCATGAAACCGCAGAGGACCCAATTAATTGCATCTTCCAAACCAATTCATTACCTGGGTTGGAGAAATGAATAGTTTGATTCTTTTCTACCGCTTCCCAATGCGTACCGTTATCGGCACTAACCCAATAATCAACTCTGTCACCTTGGCTTGGAGCAGACCAATGGTTTTCAACATTTACAGCAAGAACATTGTCAACGGTTGTGATAGTTTCACCAATCCAAGTCGTAGTGCCGGGAGCTGGTGTTGTTGGGAATGAAATACCCATTCCCAATTCACGATAATAGAGGGTTTTAGACCCCCAAGTAGAGTACCCAGCATCAACTGTAAGTAATCTGTCACCATCATAGTACAATCCGTATCCTTTTGCTGTAATATCAAGCGTGCCAGATTGTGGTACAAGAGATGTTGAACTACCGGATATAGCCCATGCACTAATTTGATCAGTGTCGGTGTAGTAGTATCCTTTCATGCAACGCATGTAATAAAATCCTGCATTGACAGTCAAACCATGGATGTTACTAGTCGACTTCCCACACTCTGTCGATGAGGTTGAACCAGAAGAGAAGGAATACATCTCTTCACCGCGGGTAAATTGGCCATTTTCTCCAAATTCATATGTTGCGATTCTTCTTTGTTGACCGTGAACCACCCAAATTTTATCTGTATCACGATCATATGAGATCCCATTGTATTCCCCATATGGTTGTGCTAAATCATAGGAATCTATACAATTCCAAGTCCAATCATCAGAGACATCAATCGCAAGAACTCTGAGGTGTTGTGTTGGTGTTGATGAAGAATATGCATACTTATATGTTGAGAAAATCCCGTAAAGAATTTCATCATCTGTTATAGTCCAGTCTTTGAACCCATAGGCCTTGTAATAGGTTGAACTAGGGTCTTGAGGTAGTGTGCATGCAGGTTCACTTTGCAAGTCCACTACAATGTCACGGCTGACATTGTTTGGATGCATTCTTGTGACTACTTTATCAAAAGATGTACCTGTAAATGTTGACATGAATAGCCAATCATGGTTGCGCACAATTGCTCCTTGACCCTGGGCCATGAAATTTGCACTCGTAAGTTTTACTTGGCTGCTAAATCTAGTTTCGGTAGAGTTAGAAGTATGTGGTTGGCGTACAGCATAACTACCATTATCAAGCCATGAATTAGACCCAGTGAGTGTATCTTCATCCACACCATGAGGTGCAAATACTACATCTCCAGAACCGAAGCCAAGTGCGAGGTCTTCACTTCTCGAATCAACTCCACTCGAAGAACCATCCATCCATTCATCATAAGAATCAGTTGAAACTTGTGACCATCCGGTAGATGATGCGCCTGATAGCGTAACGTGCACATCTAGTACTTCCGCGCCTTTGGGAAGTGCAACCTTTGTTGTCTTGTCAGCCCCGCCCTGATAAAGGGCGATATTCTCTACACTACCATCTGAAAAGGTGTAAATGTGCCGTGTTGACCCAGCTGCTTCAACCTCTCCAATAAAGAGTTCAGAAAACGGACTCAATGGAGTCAGAACAAGCATTAGAAACATCATTGCCATTGCGGCACGAGAAGAAAAATTCTGTGTCATGGATAACTCCCAACTTTCGCTCATGCGCCATGAGTCTTGAATTATCCGGCGTTAAGTCAGATACAGAAACATACCTTTGGGGATAATTAATAGCATTAAGAGGTAGTTCTGCTGTCATATCTGATAGGTGATGAGTCTCCACGGAAGCCATCATCTTCATCATCATTGACTTCGAACCAATCCACTAACCAATCGCCATCTGTATCCCAATTCAAAGGATCGCTTCCTTCTGCGATGTGGTCGTCATCTAAATCCAGGAGATACCAACCGAATTCGTGCTCTCCAAGGTCAATTGAAGGTGTACGATTTACGGAAAAAGTATAGTAGAGATCCCATAAATCAGTAATATCGCCAGAGCATAGAAGTTCGTCGTCGCTCGGATCGATATTCAAGAAGTCTGAATCATTGTCAAATATGATTAGCACATAACTTTCATCATCAAGGTTTTTCTTATTCATCGCCAGATAATTTGTGGAGTCCTCTGTCACTTCACCTAAGCCCAGATTAAATGCTCTGAGTTGCCACCATTCGGTTATCGCAGAACCATTCCAAGTTTCGCCTGAAAGTCTGACCGAATCAGGTGAGTCCATATTTGGGTCTGTAACCGCATAGAACTCCATGAAATTCGTATATGCTGTGTATACGCAACCAGTTGGACTACAATCCCAATTTCCATCTTGATCTGGATCTTCGTTAGCGTCAAGTGGGTCTGCCGGATTAAACGTCGCCCAAGTCCACCCTAGTGTTGGTCTTGAAAGTGTATCTACATTCTGCGATAATGGGACGCAAGAAGTAGTGCTTGTATCACAAGCACCACCGGTCGCTATGTCAATCCACTGTACTTCAATATTCAATCTAGAAGAATAGTTGTCATTGTCCTCATTCCATCCTTTTTCATATTCATACCAATCTGGCAACATGTCACCATCGGTATCGTTATCCATCGGGTTTATTCCATATTTGAAGACCTCTCGGCCATCTGAAAGATTCCAATCTCGGTCATGAGAAGTAACAACTCCACTACTAGTTTCAGTATTATATGTCACAGAGTCACTGTCTGAATCATTTGAATCAGGCCTAGTACCATTCAGATATTCCATGTAATTTGTGAATGGTAAATCTCCAATTCCATCCTGAATTACATCTCCAGAGGGAGTAAATATACGGTTATCCCAGGTCCCTTGCACCGCTGGTGTATCGAATGAAGTTCGATCATACCAACCATCACCATCTGGGTCATAATTGATATCGAAAGGATTGACTGGGTTGGTAGCCCAATGATTTTGAGAGGGCGAATTTGGCATCCCATATGTTGCATAACAAAATTCCCAACCGTCAACGATTCCATCTTGGTCTGAATCTGTATGTGTAGGGTCGGTTATTCCAAATAGAGTACGATTGAATGTGTTAGCGTCTGCTGAATTTATCATGTCCATTCTATCTGCAGAAGATGCATCCTTACTACGGAAGTTATTGTAAATAGCCCTTCGTGCTTCAACCTCAGTACTGCCTTCTTCGACATATGCAGTGATAGCATCATCTCCAAATCCAATTAGGCCAGCGCCTGTGGTGGTGCGCTCTGAATACTTCCCATATACACGTGCTTCATATTCACGTTTGTTTGTAAATTGCTCTTCGAGTGAAATATTTCCATCCTGGTTACAATCTACTGAATCCAAGTCACTATCGAGCCATTGGTCTGAATCAATTAGTGGGTTCATAGACCAGCGGTTATTCTCTAAATCCCAACTTGTAAACCAATATTCAAATCCGTCAATCATACCATCATCATCGGTATCGGCAATAGTAGGGTCTGTGATTCCCATCAATGTGGAAATAAATGTGCTAGCAATCCCTGTAGATTGCCATTCTAGGGCTTCAACAAGATGTCTTTTTCCTCTCTGGTCCTTTTCAAGAATTATTTTGAAAACCCTTTGAACTTTTAGCATAGGATCGTTTAAATCTCCATCTATTTGCATTAAAGGAGCATCTGGCGGGTGATCTTCACCATTTTCCGGATTGGTAGTTAGCAAGGAAAACTCCTGTGCATCGGTTAGGGCATCGTTATCTGCATCGAAAGAGCCATCACCTGGAACTAATGGATTAAGTGTCCAGGTTTGAGCAGTGTCATTCCATGCAGTGAATAATAATTCTAGACCATCAAGGAAACCATCACCATCGCTATCTGGATTTGTAGGGTCTGTTGTCCAACCTGATACGTTAATCAAATCTTGTCCAACAAATGAGCCAAATGATTCAGGGTTGGTAATTCCAGGCCACTGTTGCAATGTATAACCTGCGCCAATGGTTGTCACATACCATTGAGGACTTGTTCTATTGGCATTGGTTTCAGAAAGTTCGGGAGCGATGGTGTTGTATTCTTCCCAATTGGTCATTCCATCATCGTCAGAATCATCCCATCTATCAGTTGAATCTAGAGGGTCGAGTGACCACTCAGTATCTAGTAGGTGCCAGCGAGCATACCAAATTTCCCATCCATCTGGCATACCGTCAGAATCACTATCTGAGTCAGTAGGATCTCCAGTTATACTGCCATCACCGAAGTTTGATTCAGGCGTACCCCAATCTGAAATATTCTGGAATAAATCAGTAGTGAAGTTTTCAGGAATAAGTTCCCCACTTAAGCTCATGTTACCATCGAATAAATTATCTTTAATACTGTATTCAAGCCAATTAACAAATGCTTCATTGCTTTCGATTACACCGTTGTGGTTGATATCATATCCATCTCCATCTGGGTTTTCAAAGGCGTCGCTTCCATTCAATGGATTGATGCCAACTCTAGTTACATCCCAAGTGCATGCACCCCTAGCCTCCCAGCCATCTGGTAATCCATCACCATCTGAATCGATATTGTTGGGGTCTGAGTCAGACCATAATTGAGCAGCTTGCTCGGTCTCGAAATGACTTTCGAGTAAATCTCCTGCAATCCCTGCATCTTTGATTAAGGTCCATTGGTACTCGCAAAGATTACTCAAACCATCACCGTCAGCATCCCAATTTGCATCAGCGGGGTCCATTGGATTCATAGTCCAATTATTGGACCCTGTAAAGGAAGACCCAATCCATCTTCGGAATTTGAGTTCCCAACCATCTGGCATTCCATCTCCATCTGAATCTTTATTTGTCGCATCTGTTCCTGCATCAATTCCTAATGATGAAAGATAAGTAGAATTTGCGGCTTGTCCTGCAACATCATCACAAACATGCTCGTAATCATATTGGTTCGTGTAGTGGCACCAAAGTGGAGTTATTTCATGGAATATACCAAAGTATTCAGCACCATCACCAACGCCATCATTATCTGAATCCACCATACGTGGATCTGTTGCATTGTAGCCATTGGGTGTTCGAGCGGTATATCTGAATTCATCTAAATTGCGCCAAAGCCGTTCATTTATGGGGTCAGAATCAAGATTGACACCATCTCCGTCTGCATCCAACAATGCATCCCAAGGGTCGGTTGGGTCCAAGCCATATTTGACTTCCCAGCCATCTAGCATTCCATCTGCATCTGAATCATTGGCCATAGGGTCCATTAATTCGAGATTTGAATACAAACCAGGACCTATGCCAAGGAATACTGTGTCAACTCCAGCCACAGTGTGCACTGCAATAGCAGAAATCATACCCGGAACCCATTCCTGATTGGTCATCCCGTATACTGCAGCATATCCTCCATTTAGTGACCACATGCCCCAGCCTGAACCGACAATAATTTCATCACCAGTTGAATGGATGGAATGTATTTCATTTGCCGAAGGAACACTGACGCCATCAATTCCAGGGTGTTCCAAATCTCCACCATGAGTAATCATGCCTGAGAGCAAATCGATACGATGTAATCCTGAAGGGGTTCCAATCCATAATACTTGCATAGCGCCTCCCTCCGGTCCATCAGCAAACAAATCATTTACTGTTGCAGGGTTGTCTCCACCTTGAGCCCCAATCGCCCGTAAGTCGTCGATATTTGAAGCGATAGAGGTCGGCTCTAAAGAGTAATAAAACTTCCAATTTGGAATTGCTCCATCTCTTACAGAAGCAGTTTCAACTGTGAATAGTCCAACGTCTGTTCCAACATAGAGAGTCAAAGGTCCTGATGAAACATCAACATGCAATATCGAAGTTGCTGTAGCATTGCCACTATTCATGGCATCCGAGACACCGTTTCCAATCTCCAACTCTGTAATTGTGAACTCATTGATTTGGAATACTGAACCAAATCCACCAAATCCTAATGCTACAATGTAGTCATCTCCGCCGTCGGTCACAAGTTGTGCGCCTGCAGTATAGTGTCCAGGGTAGTATGTCCATTGTGAAATATCGTCTAAATCGGCACCGTTTCTTGCAGCAAACCAAACTCCACTATCGGTAATCATTACCAAATAATCATCGAGCAAAATCATGTCGTTAAGATCATGTCCTTGGGGTAATTCATGATTTTCGGATGTGAGTTCTTCAAAATTCATGACTGTGATTCCTAACTTGGCACCAGCCCATAAATAGGCACCATCGTCAATCAATTCTCTAATATCATGATTGAGGACCGACATATCATCCGGTCCTGCCTCTTGAGTTAACAGATATTCATAATAAGTTTCCTCACTAGCACCTAATTCTACAGATCGCAGGCCTGATTTCACAGTATTACCATCATCTAGGTGAACAAAATACTCTTCGAGAGTGGAAAGTTGTTCCCCAGCGGAAAGAGCTTCTACTGAACGAGCAGAATCGGCACTGATTATTCCATCACGGTTAGCATCCCATCCGTCATCATCTAAATCGATTAACGCATTGGAACGATTGAGTGGGTCGAGGCCGAAATGAATCTCCCAGCCATCGGTGATTCCATCGCCATTCGAAGGGAATAAACGGCGGTGTTTTACGCCATCATAGTTGAAACGGTCACTATCTGCTTCAACAGGGTTTGTTCCTAGCCAAATATACTCATCAATAATTTCTGCTGTTCCATTACGAGCACATGCTGAAAGAATATTTTCGAATAGAGTGATGTTTGAATTTTCGGAAATGAAAGGCCAATCGTTAAGCGCGGAGGATTCAGGAGCAGGGGCATAGCAGCGCAAACCATCCAACTCATTCGTCCAATTCCCTGGCGCACCAAACGCATATTCCTCCGGCGAAGTTAGCAATTCACTAACAGTTAAGAACCCATCACGATTTACATCGAAACCATCTTCGTCGGGGTCATGGTCCGCGTCACTAGCATTTAGTGGATCGAAATATTCACATTCATAACGCATTTTTTCAGTATCAAAACCACCTAGTTTCTCACACATGTGAGCCTCAAAACCATCAGGCATTCCATCGCCATCAGTATCTGCGATTCTAGGGTCAAGGTACCATCGGGTCCCTGATTCATTTACTATACCGGTCAGTCCTCTAGTGAAACTCGATTCGGTACATTGAGCGGGGTAAGGCCAACAATACTCTTCAGTGGCATTTAACCCGTCGATATCGATGTCGGTATATGCATCCGATGCATTGTAGCGGTCCATACCTTGCATCACAACGGCGCGGCCATCTGTAGATGTGAAATTAATCCATTCGGCGAACAGGTTTTCATGGACATCTGGAATCTTATCCTTATCGGAATCAGAAACTGGCGGGGAGTCCCCATCAGTGAAATTAGGATTGGTTGTACCAACATTAGAAATTGCAGGTAACTGTGAGACAAAAAATAGCCCAGATATTACAAGAACTGTCATCAGAAGTGTTGACTGTGAGCGGCGCATCGGAATCACCGTCGAGCGCGTTGGCACTCAACTAGTCAGTAACCACTGAACCGGCCTTAATAGAGTGATGGAGCATTGTTCAGACTTGATTAGCCATGGTAATCTGAAACAACAGCGGAAAAAGAGACGGAAGTAGAGATTTTTGGGGGTGAGTTCAAGGGCTCAGCGCGATACCCCACTAGAGTTAGTCATGTCTTTATCGTTCACTCACCTTGGCACGGGAAGTCGCGGTAATGCGACGCTCGTTGAAAGTGGTGACGCTAAAGTTTTGATCGACCAAGGATTTAGCGGCAAACAACTCGAGATTCGGCTCGCAAGAATGGACATCAAACCTCAGGAGATCGATGCTATTGTTTTGACTCACCATCATGGAGACCATGGGGGTGGGGCATCTATTGCACAAAGAAGATGGGACATTCCTATTTTTTGCAATGATCGGACTGCAACTGCACTCAATTTGGATTTGAGAAATGTGCACTTGTTTGAGAGCCTTGAAGTTCTAGAATTTGCAGATGATTTAGCGTTACTCCCAGTACCTGTACCCCATAGTGGAGCGGATAATGTAGCATTCATTGCAAGCCATAGAGGCGAAAGGGGTGCCGTAATCACAGACCTAGGTTCATGGACCGATGAATTGGTAAACCACGTATCGGGATGCCAGCACATTTCAATTGAAGCAAATTACGACCATCAGCGACTTTGGAATGGACCGTATCCTATGCGATTGAAAGACAGAATCGCTGGCCGAGGAGGTCACCTATCCAATGACCAGACTGGCCAATTTTTATCGCAAGTCGTTGACAAAGAAACCCGTTCACTGGTCTTGACTCATCTATCTGAAAAAAACAACGCTCCTCATCTTGCGGAGTCCACAGTTCTCCATCAAATCGATGAGTTATTCGAGGGCGACATCAGGATTTCACTACAGGATGGGCCTGAATTCACACACCACATAGGCCAAACCGAGGCTGAACGTATATCTGGTGAAGGAATTAGCCTCTGATGATGAGCCCTGTAAGGGCTCTGATTGGTCAAACCATAAGAGGGGTGATGATTCTGTTCACTCCGATGAGGTCCAAGCGCATGGCGGAAGAGGACCTCGCCGTCAGCGAAGTTATCGGCGTAGTCATGCTCCTAGCAATGGTAATTACCATGATGGGTGGAGTATTTTTGTTCCTCACACCATATGTTAACGATTTCCAGGATAACACCGCATGGGCAAATGCAAATGGAGTTGCTGAACGCCTTGATGGAAGAATCGATGTAGTAGCAGGAGCAAGTGCAGATACCGGCCTTCGGACAACTGTGCCTTCAGTAACAAGTTCGATAACACCGATATCCAGCATCGAGGTTTGGACAGTCGCTGCTGATTTAACAGCCACTGAATCGGTTACTGTCACATATCTTAATCAAAGTTCATTCAGCATATTCGCATACAATGAAAGTGCCACTAATGCAACGATTTGGACACCAAATGGTGAGCAATCATTTTCATTTGAATCTAGCCATGAAGAAATTATTATCGACCATGATTTGAATGTGATAGACATGTATATTGTCACAGTTTCGGACGGGAATGACAATCCATTACATCGGCAAGCAACAATCACGATTTCGGGATTATTAATCAAAACCAAAGTCCAGACAGGAGAACATACTATCGCATTAGTAAACGATGCACGATATGACCAATTTTCAAATGAACCTTGGTCAATTGCATCAGCACCTAATTTGAAAATTGAGGAATTATTTGATGGAACAATGAGGGCTAGTTTATCGATAAGGAATGTGGAAATGGTTGGGCCTATCCCAAATGGGAGAAATGCTGTGTTCGATATTAGTTCGGCAGGGCCAATTGGATTATTCAGTGGTGACGCTTGGAATTTCCGATTCCATTTGGATTCAACATTGGGACCTACAGTATCTCAGCAAATGAATGAGGGTTGGCTGACTGATTACACATTACATAGAGCGGCTGACACTCTTGAACAACACAGAGGAATAAGTCCGTGGCTACGTGCAAGTGGCTCGGATGGATTAACAATCGATAACGGCAACACCATGATCGATTTAGAAATCGACTTACAACTAGTGGAGATTCGTAAATGATTTCTAGTAACCTTCATCGAGATGAAGAGGCGGTAAGTGCCGCGGTGGCTACTGTCCTATTATTTGGCGGAGTCATTTCAATTATTGGCATTATGCTAATTTCTTTAATGCCGGTTATCCAAGAACTCGAGGGCTCACTCAAGCGTAATGATATGCAAGCGCAAATGGAAATCATGGGTCATGAAATTACTGTTCTATCGGAATCTGGCGTACCAGGAGATTCATCTCAAGTAGAATTGATTCCGGTCGATGGTGAACTGCGATGGGACCGATTACGAGGTGGAATGTGGTATTCAGCTTCTTGGTATGAAGACGATACTTTCCGGATTAGAGGGGCCTTAGATTTAGATAGGGAAATTGAAATTCGACATGCAGAAAGTAATATTCAAGCCGTTTGCTATGAAGACATGCGGCTTGGGCCTGACCGTCCGTTTTTATTCACACCTGTATCACAAGCAGATTCAATACTCGTCACTCCTAAACATGGATTAGCAATACCGCTAGGTCCTGTATTAGTAGAACAGAGTGGTGTTGAATACGATCTGTCTATTGGTGAAGTGTTGCAACTAGGTGCAGATTCACAAATAAGTTCGAGCCATGATTTGGTTGGAATTCAGATGTCAGGCGATGGTGGTTCTGTAGTAGTACCGCCATCTAAATCCAATCCTGCAACAGGCAAGGGCCAACATTGGGCTATACCTTTGCCTGCTGGTAATTCGACAGTAGAGGTTTTTGCAGATGATGATATATTTATCCAATGGGAGGTTGCAGGCCAAACAGGAGACATGGCTGTTGTTCAATCTCCTGCTGTTAGATTAGCAAACTCTTGGTCTAAGGAATTCAATCTATCCGATGCCAGTCTACTTGAAATTGTAACTGATATTGATGCCCATTTAATGTTCAGCCATGAAGGGAAAGGAAAAGTATCTCTGCTAAGTGAAGAAGGGAATTATATCTCAAAATATTTCATTGCACCTCACTCCGATGGATATCTGAATATATTGAACCCGAATGAAAATGAAGCAACCATTACGTGGCGCAATGGAGGGTTCTCTGTACCTGGCAACCAAGTTGGTACGGTTTCTTGGCCACCGGTTGGCATCGATAGTGCTGCAACAATCGAAAGTAGTGAAAATATACTTCTCCAATGGGGAGTTGGCGAAGATGGCATGGTCTGGATTCCAGCCATAGACACTGGGCAAGTAACCGGTAAAGAATTCATGGAAGATGATTCTGATGAGTTCAGTAATACCACTTCAGAATTCGAGGATTACTCTGCAAAACTCGGCTATTCAGGAAGCAATGGTATTGTGATATTAGAGGATGAAGGTGCGATGCGATGTATCGCAATCGATCAAACTGCATCAGGTTGGATTTCAACTACTCTACCGTGGAGTTCAATGGATGGATTACCAGAAGGGCAAATAATCAGCTCTTGGCAAGCAGGTCTACACCCTGCTAGTTTGGAAATAACATTGATTGGAGTTGAGGGCGATGCGACCCATGCTAACCTCGCTACTGCTTGGGCATTCCAGATTTCACGACTAACCTATGAATTTGACACATCGATAAACGGTCTCGAAGTTGCTTGGAGTTCAGGAGCGATTGTTACCAACCACCCTGAATTGAAACCGGCGGTCCTAGTTGGACCTACAGATAGACAGGGCCCTGGCCCTCGATTTAGTGCAACTGTTCCTTCGCTGCACCCAACACAGACATCGACATCTGGCTCAGGAAATATGAATTTAGATTTAGAATTAGTGATGCGTGAAAGCCTAGCATCAACTACTGCATTCGATGTAAGAAGAGGGTGGATTGGACCTTATGGTGATTCTATTGCTGCATGGTCCACCAACGGATTAGAGGCCTCTGAAGATTGGATTATTAATCCTGGGCGATTGGAATTGCTAAATGATTACACTGGCTGGGTCCCTATTCCATCACATGGCCCAAGTGAAGCAGTATGGCACGCAGCGGGGCAACCGATTCAATTCAATTTGCAAATTAGTAGCATAGATGTACACATAACGGAGGCTTCTTCATGAAGGGTAAATTAGCACACGATGAATCCGGGGCAAGCACTGAATTGGGATACATCTTCACTTTCCTGCTGGGTGTTATTTTCCTTTCAATGTTCAGTGTGTGGGCATTTGGTCTTGAAACAGCAACTAGAGAAAATTGGAACACCACTGCGGTCGATGTGAATATGGCTGATTTGGCCGCTGCTGTGGAAAGAGCCGATTTGGCTAGTAGAGAAGATAGTAGTGTTAGTTATGCTGAAGTCGTTGAATGGAGACTTACTGAAGCAGATGAGTCTTTATTTGTATTAACACTAGATGACCAAGGACTGCATCTAGATCATACAGAGAATGTCCTCGATAGAGATGTATCTATCTCTGCAACGGGAGCGGGCACATATGATGGTAAAATCACATTATCAGGTATTAGTGAGATATGGATTGTGCATGACGAAGGTGTCACTTACCTTGCCACTAAGCGTCCTGATTTCTGATTAGCGACCCATCACAGCCGTGTGAACCATCATCTGAACTTCACGCATTCTAGCCTGAGCACCTAGTTCACGGAATACAGAAAGTGCACGTTGAAGATATTCCATTCTTCTTTGACGGTCAGGAGCCACTCCACCTAATCTTGCGAGCAACTCACCAATCTGCATTCGTAAGTCATTCGCTTCTGAAATAATCAAGGCTTCACGGTATCGCTCTAGAGATTCATCGATACGACCACTGTCTTGTAGTACCTCACCAAGTAAAATTGAGACTTCTACAAGTGCTAATGGGTCACCGGCTTCACTCATTGTTGCAAGAGCATCCGTGTAGTGATGAAGTGCTAAATTAGAATCACCTGTTTTGGCATAGTACCTGCCAAGAACTGCTCTTGCACGAGCATGTAAAATTGGGTCATCAGATGATTCAGAACGCTCATAGGAGGACAATGCATGATCTCTAGCCCTGGAGTGTTCATCCAGTTCTAAGAGAGAACGTGCCAGAACAATTTGAGCTGGTATCAATTCCAATGAGTCATCTTCAGACAATATTTTTTCAACTTCTGCATATGCCTCTAAGGCTTGGGTTTTATCACCGTTTCTACGCAAGATGTATCCCATGTTATTGTAAGATCTTGCCGCACCTAATGCATCACCCATAGAAATGAATAATTCCAGAGATTTGCGGTGCATATTTAGACTTAAATCTGAATCTCCACGCTTTAATGCAATATCGGCTAAATTGGATGATATGTCGGCAATTACATCGTCCAAACCTGCAGCTTCCGCAGGTGGGCGCGCTTGGTTGAATGCTTCTTCCGCTTCATCAAACCGGCCCAATAGTGCCAAAACTTCACCACGAAGTCGGTCGATGCGACAAGCACTTACAGCACCGATTGATTTTGTGTCAATCGTCCCTAAGAGACCTAGAAGTTCGATATGCCCTTCTTTGATTAAATCACGTCCCCTTTCCACGATTATTTTGGTTGCATCTTCATGCCTCGATGCCGAAATTAAATGATAAATCAGTTCCAAGGCGATTTGACTTCCGGAACTTTGCTTTTCATACCATAAAACAGCCTTGTTATGCAATTCTTCTTTGGCTTGCGCATCCAGGCTCTGTAGTAAGAATTCTCTAATCAAATCGTGTACATCATAAGCATCAGAATCAGCATGTCTAGCCAATCCGGATTCCACCAAGGAATCTAGTTCATCAATATTCAATCCCTGTTCAGTAATCGCATCAAGAGGGATTGGCTCTCTAAATATTGATAATGCGCCCAGTAGTCTCTTCTGTTCCCCTGATAATTTAGAGAAAATTTCGATATTTACATAATTTTCGAGAGATTCGTGGAAAGCACCCGCTGATGCCCCTCGGTTAATCAGTTCAAGAACGAGAGGATGGCCTCTACTTAATGAGTGAATGTAAAGTAATTTTTCCTGGTCTAAATCATCGAAATCTGAAAGTAATGACCGCGTTGATTCTTGATCCAAACCTTCGAGAGGAAGAACCAAAGATACAATTTTGCCATCTGCATTCTTTAGTGGAACAACTTCTCGGAATGAGCGTGAAAATATAACTAATCCAATATCTCCTTCACATTCCACCAAATCTCGAGATAATGCTTGGATAGTTTGATGTAATGCTTTGTCACTAACCTTGTGGTAGTCATCTATCACTATCAATGCTGGAGAATTGGCTAGCGCATCAGTAATAATTCGGGCAGTATCAGCAGCCTGAGGTACTGGAGTTGCAGAAATATAATCTGCCAACATCGAGTCTCCGATACTCGATAACCAATCGGCTATGCTTTCGAAGAATGCACGACTGCCATCCCAATCTTGACAACGATGGTATAGTAAATTACGGCGGTGCATGAATGATTCAATCACCTTTGCTGCCATTGAAGTTTTTCCGATTCCCGCAATTCCAGGAATCATCAAAGTTGTAGAACGTGCTTCGAGTAAATTTACCATGTTCTCAAGTTCTGTGGAGCGGCCGTAGAAATGACGTAGTCGCGGTAAATCACCCAAACTAGTCACTAGTTGCTTCTCTACATGTTTGGATAAATCACGCTCAACTAAGTCTGCCGATAATGAACGTACATCAAGAACGCCATTATCATCTAGATATCGGATTACATCTACTGGCCTCATTGTAAATGGAAGTTGGTCTTGAATATCGCCAAGTGTAGAAGCAATGGTATTGCCATCAGGCAAGATTACCCTAAATGGGAATTCTCGTAGCCGTCTCCATGTTTCTTCTGCAAGTTTCATTCCTGAATCAGTTAGGAAATACGCCTTACGTTTCCTACTAACGCCATTAACGTGAGCTTGTCGTTCGACGAGTAATCCTTGGTCTTTCAGACCAGCAATTGCTCTAGGTACATTTGATCTAGCAATAGCAACAGCATTTGCAATACCCATTTGAGATAGAGCGAATGGCACTTCCACTGAATCCATGAAATCCGAAAAATCGGATAAATGTAGCAGGATTCTTTCCTGAACGCCGGGTTTCGGTTGCACAACCATAACTTACCCTCTCCTCAGTCCTCTTAGAGTGTTACGGTAGGGTGCTCTATTCCTTGTCGCCAGCATTGAGGTCACCGGAAATCGCACTATCGGAGATATTGTAAGTAATATTCTGGACTACTTGTGCCGCCTGAGGTTGTTGGTAATTAGGATCTGCAACCCATTGGTTAGATTGAGCATCCCATAGCCATCCTGGGTGTTGGGGTTGAGCAGCGGGAACAGGTGCCGGTGCAGCGGTTAAATTACTCGCTGCTTGCTCTGCAGCCCTTACTTTAGCCCAGGCATATGGGTCTTCAGCCTTCTGCTGTTCCATCATACTTTCAGGGTCATCTTCTTCAAAATCTTCAAACTCAAGGAAGAAGAATGCTCCAGTTCCAAGTAAAATTGCCAAAACAACAATTGCTATAATTATCCAAACCCAAGTGCCGATGCTTTCAACAACTGGACTACCACTATACAGTGTGATTTCAGAACCATCATCTTTGCCAATGTTTTGACCATTTTGTTCGAAATAGATGTTGTTGTCGCCATCGGTAAGTTGTGATGATTTGATTTCCATTTCCCAAGTTCCATCTGCGTTGACGATTGTATCGCTCACCTTCACGTCACCCGTAATATATCTGGCCACTACCTGTGATTCCGGTAAACCAGTCCCTTCAAACAAAGCGGAATCACTGGATGTTACTGAACCAGTATCTGCTCTCTGAGCAGTAAACTTAACACCCTTTACAATGAAGTTTACTTGCCATGAATATACTACTGAATCATGTATATCTCGGGCTTCGAACATTACACCTTGCATGGACCACGAAGAAATCTCAGATGTGGTTTGGTACATCGAATCCATTGGATTGTAGACCGCTATTCCTTCTGGAGTAATGCGGAGATGGTATGCATAATCATCGTCAATCGCAGTTTGCGGGTCATCATAGATGTCAAACACCATGTGGCTAGATTGTGGTCCAACACCATCAGAATCATTGAAGTAATCAAGTAAATTAATTTCTGCACCATTGCCACACTTAGCGAAAGCACTAGATTTCTCATCACAGAAAATTGTGATCATATCAATCCATCCAGTATTATTGAAAGTAGGCGCGATATTGTCTGCATCTGTTGGATTGTCAATAACTATTCTTACCCATTCTGTAGTGGAGTAATTAACTCCATCATATGACTTGACTCTAATCTCATATTGTTGGTCGTGTATCAAATCACTGGTATCCCAATATACCATCCATGCACCATTAGGCTGGAGTGTGGTAACTGGATCTGGACCATTGTTCAATTCGATTCCACTAGCAAGGTCAATAATTGTGAATTCAACTCTAGTAACCTGCCCGTCATTATCACGTGCAACACCACTGATTATTGTCTCTTTTTCGGCACGTACAGGGGATAAACCATCTGGCTCACTTATCTGAGTAACTGGAATTCGGTTATCGTTATCAACTTTGATTGTTACCTCCTTAGGAATACATGTACCCTGCAATGGGAAATCAAAGGATTCGTGGCAGTAGTTTGCGTCACTAGCCCATACTGAGAAACTGTACTCGCCACTAGGCAGTGATGAGAAATTCCACGAGTCAGACCAAGTAGTTCCACCGCCACTAGTAGCTGGATAATTTGCTGAATAACCGTTTGGTCCTGACACACTAAACCAAATATCTCTAATGTCATTTCCTTGAACTCCTTGATATTCATCTGAGGCTGTACCGCTGAACATGACCTCTTGCCCATCATGTAGAGAACCATTTAGCGGGGATTCTAAAATGAGATTTGGTGGATTGATATTCAATTTGAATATACGTGTTGTAACAATTGATTCATCCAAACCGTCGTTAGAACGTATTCTGAAAGTAACATCTTCTTCGAAATGAGCACCCATGTCTCTGTCATAGGACCATGTTTTGAATGGCCAATTAGTCATATTTACTTCACCGTTAGCGCCCGATGTATCAGTAGCTAAGTACCAATCTAGGCTTCCCGGAGGCTGAACTTCAACCCTTTTAATATCACCAAATTGTTTCAACCAAGAATCGTAATTGTTGAAATATGGTCCTGACATTCCGTCATATGCTGAACCAGTCAGAGTGACGGTACGTGCAAATGAAGTTCCATCGTTTTGATCAACACTAACCGAGGGTGGTGTATTTGAAAGGTGAATTACCTCATCAACCATTCCTGTCAAGGTGAATTCATGAACTGAATTACCTTTACCGAATTTCTTAGCATCAACTGAATATGTTGGCATTTCACGGCCACCATTCTGGCAATCCGGATCTTGACCGTCTTTCAATGTGTCACCATCATTGTCGGCACCATCGCCACAGGAATCTTCACCTGGGTCGGTTGCTACATGATTCCAATTGGTATCGATATGGAAATTCGAAGGCAGTGTCACCCATGGAGTGAATCCATATGAATCGGTTGTCATATTGTAAACCGACTTGCCATTTGCATTCTTAATAGTTACAAGGGCATCGGATACTTGTGAGTTATCTGCCTTGACTTGGTAACGAACTAATTCTCCTTGCTCGACTTGTACACCCCAAGCAGTATTTTGATTTTGGATATGTATCTTGGAACGGTCAAAGTTCTGAATATCGGAATAAGTGAATGTAGTCGCATTCTGATTAACTTCCATCGACAGCGGCATGAATCGCGGCGGCCAGTCAGCAGTAAGTGGAGTCTTAAGACATTCATCAATATCCCATGGGCATTCAGCACCTAGCCATGACAAGGACACCGGATACAGTTCTCCAACACCTGGGTCTGGCATAAATTCACTTTGAACAGCAACACGAGATTCTGTTACGTTGTAGATTTGGCTAGCATTGGTGTAAACATTTTCTGAGAAGTATCCAATTGAACCATATTTATTGCCATAATTGTCGTCAAATAATGAGATGTTAGCGGCAAATCCACCAGAAAGTTCGATGTTGTTATTTTGTGCGTTGACGATTCCCCCTTTGATACGGAACCCATCACCCATATTGTTGGTAACTGTATTGCCGATAAAGGTGCCAGAGGACATGAAAACATGGAATGCAGGGCAAGGGAACTCCCCGCCATACATGTAATCCGAATTGCAGGTTCCAGAGTTATTGGAAATGATGTTATTTGCAAAGTAGATTCGGGCTTTGGTCGGAGCGGGAACATTCCAGCCACTGTCTTTAAAGTGATATTCGCCAAGTAGTACTGGTTCCGCTGCCGTATTCATAATTGTATTATTTTCTGCTGAAACATCAGATTCACCATATATCCAAAATCCATTAAAACCATCGATTGGGCCAATCACATTGTTGTTAGCAGTGACCATTGAAGAACGGATACCAAAACCTGAACCTTCTGCGGAACCTGAAATTGTATTTCCCTCTGCTACGACAATTGCGCCGTCATATGCCGTAATTCCGGCTCCATCTGCAGGATTGAGGGTGTTATCTGAAATGACGAAAGTATGTGCCTGTCCATTGGTCACTAAGTGGGAGTTAGTATCGATTGCATTGCACTTGGTAGTAACGGTTGAATTGGTAAGAGAGCCGCTACTGGAACGAAGAAATGCCCCATATGAGTTTTGTGAAATCGAGATTGAGTCCATTCGAACGAAAGAGTCTTTCAGATAAATTGCTGAACGACCGCCACCGGTGGATCCACAATCGGTTTCTTCCCCTGTGAATGCTGAGTTCAAAATCCTCATGACAACTAATCCTGCACCTGCGCCATATGCTTGAATTGCAGAACCATGGTAGCCCTCAGCGTCAATACCAACGACAAAAGTTCCACCATCAATGGTAGGAGAGGCACCGTTAAATGCCAATATATTGGTCGTATTTATATCAGAAAAGGTAGGATTGGTTACAGTAAGACTTGCTCCGTCAAAAATTAGTGCTCCATACTTGATGGTGCCTTGGCCATCAAGATCAACTGGAATGCCATAGGCCCCATCTAGTGTAATGTAATTCATTCGAGTTAGAGATTGGTCAATTGTAGATGCTAGATAAATTCCAGAACCACAGGCCATGTCTGGATTAAAAACTCCAGTCACAAAGCAACGTCCAGTCTGGTTTGGAGCAGGAGCTGCTGCTTCGGCCCAAATGAATCGAATAGGAGATCCTGTACTGGCTTGTGATGCACCACAAGATGAATCACCAGCACAAATTGAACCCTGAATATGGATATTCTTGTCTGCAGGGATATTGATTGTCGTGCCGGCATTGATGATTAACTTCGCACCGCCAGCAACAAGTAAGTCACCGTCGAGGTTCATTACACCAGTCCAGGTCTCTGTACCAGTGATTGTTCCTGACGATGTTTCATTCACTGCTGTGACTGCAGGAATCGTCGACACCATTGCTACAAACAAAGACAGTATGAAAATACTGACTAATCCGATACTCTTGCTTTTTTGGACATTGATAGACATAGAAATACCCTCTAACAAGCCCCCCACATCCAAGTCCACCTTAACACATTGGTATAGAAATCAGGTTTAGAGTATCAATATTCATTAAAAATATCATATTTACTCCCGTGATAAAATATAAAAATATCAATTTCCGGAAATAATATCATTGGTTAAGTTGAGGTTTAACGTACCACAGTGCCGCAATAAGCGAACTAACAGATGTCGGAACTGCGGATTTCGTTTAACCAATTTTGTCCATTGAGTGCACCATAGCCCCACCTTAAATCATGTTCAACACCTGACTCTAACGGAACTGCAGATTGCATCAAAGCATTCTTTACATCCTCTATACAATCTAAATCGGTGTTATTCATCAACTGTGGTTCCGCTTCAAGTATAAGGGCTAAGATTCCAGAAACGAATACTGTAGAATCACTGGTTCCAGTTGAGGAATAGTATTCACCACCTGCGGCAGTAGATATGAGGTTAACCCCAGGGGCAGATATTTCGGGCTTAAGATGAGGATTTGCACGAATACCGCCCTCGCCATCAGTAGATGCACCCAGTGATGAACCACTCCAAGCGTTGCCATCCTCGTCTAATGCCCCTACTGAAATCACTTCTCTAACATTTGAAGGTGTGGCTACACGCCCATCATCTTCAGCGCCGCCATCATTACCAGCGGAGGATATTACGAATACGCCATTTGCCAATGCCAATCTAACAGCATTGACGGTTGGGCCATTACTGTCAGTATTTGGATCGCTCACCCCTCCTAAGGAAAGCGAGATGATATCGGCCTCAAATGTCTTCCAACACCATTCAATTGCATTCGCGACTAGAGACTCATCACCACTATTCCCCCCTTCTCCATCATCATCTAAAGCTGCAGCCATACCAAGTGTGACACCGGGGGCAACACCGTTCAGGTAACCATCTGAAACCAATAAACCAGCCATCATTGTACCATGAGAAAGTTTTCCTCTATCGATTGGCTCACTTGAACCCGTAAAAAAGTCCTTGAAAACAAGGTCAACTCCTGCCAAATCGGGATGAGATACATCGATTCCGGTGTCAACCATACAGACACGAACGCCTTCACCGGTCAAGCCTGAATCCTGTAAATCTCTAGCTCCAACATCCTCAAACGCCCATTCTGAAGTTGGAGGGTTTAATTCTAGTAGCAGAAATTGTGAGCGCCAAATGGCCCAGAAAATCAATATTACGAGCATGAAGATTCCGACATTAGCAATCCGTTGCTTATTTCGCCTAGGTCTTGAAATAACCATTACAGGTTCGGGTGCCCAGCCGATTACTTCACTCCTCCAACCGTCTTGGTGGCCGAAAGTAGTAGGGTCTACTGCAGACATTATTCTGTGATCACTAGGTTCTGAAATGAAATCAACTCCTCTGAGTTCATTATCATCCCACATGTCTCAACGCTGACGCCTTAATCCTTCAACGTATGCTCATACCAAACTAAGAAAGCAGCCAATTAAAACTGGCTATTTTCAAATATATTCACTCAGAAGCGACCAGATGATCCTTTGCGGGCAGTCTTGAAACCACCGTACAATACCAGTATAGTCAATGCCACAATTACTATCATCAAGTATGGAGATTCTTCACTTTCAGCAAGATTTGAGAACTTAATCTTGAATTCGTAATCAGGTACCTCCTCGCTAACTGGAGTGCCAACTACAGTTACTACTACCTTCAAATGGGCATTACCAGGTGCCATATCAGAATAAGCGAATTCAGCATATCCGACTCCCTCAGCAGGTACAGAGATTGTGACCTGCTGTTCAGCGAATTCAGTCCCTGGCTGAGCAGATACTAGAACAACAATAACATCAGTAGCAGTTAAGAATCCCTCGTTTTGAATTGGTATTCTGATTATACCATCTGAGTTTGCGATGGCATCAGCAGCAAATGGTTCGATTTGCTTTTTAATAATCGATAACTTAGCGATTGAAATCATTGCATTGGTGGAATCTGTCTGAGTCTCGAAATCACCAGCACTGTCCGCAGTGAAATCAATACTACAGGTTAATTCCGTAGAATTGGTTCCCGCATGAATTGTGAAATCTTGGTTCCAATCCACCCCTGGACCAACAGTCAGGTTCGACATTGGAGGCGTCACTTGCCACCCATCATCGATACAATCTTGCTCAAGGCTAGAAATTACAGTGATTGCATCATCGCCATTTCCAAAGTTGGAAACAATAAGAGTCACAGTAGTTTCTCCACCATCTGCTACTCCTACATCCTCTGGAGCACCTTCAAGAGAGAAATTGTATTGCTGTGGGACACTAACTCTAACGCTAGCCTCACTTATACCGCCATCTGAAACGAATCTCATATTGACAGCGTGGCCATCAGCATATGTTCGAGTCTGATTTTGTAATGGTAATGTAATCCTAACATCGATTTCACGGTACAACAATTGGGCAGTATCATTATTGTCTAATCCAATTCCCATTTCAACGTTCATGACGCTATTCCACTCTTCTGTGTCATTGAGATATTCAACAGTCCAGTCAGCTGAATCGTGAGATACACCGAGTCCGGTGGATGCAGTGAAGTCATCTGAGATTTCAGTTCCCCCATAGGTTATTCCGAGTTTCAGGGTGATTACATTGTAGCCATTATTATCATCATCTGCAATAGCCACTAGTGCAGTCAAATTTCCGCTTGAGAAATCAGCAGTACCCGCTGTAACAGAGAGTACTTCCAATACCAAATTTGAGTTGACTTTCTTAATGAATTCCATCACTCGGTCTTCAGCAGTGTCTTGCATTACAGTTACTGAAATTCCAGAAGTGTAGTTCATCTGCAGATTTAGGTCATGCTGAACTGTCTCGAATTTACTATCTAATTCCACACAATTCATTGTTTCACATGCAGGTAGTAAGAAATCTAGTTCACCATTATTATCGAATTGAGTAATCCAAGTGACACCATCACCAAGATCGACCTCAACATCTACTCCGTCAACTACATCGCCAGCATGGTGCACCGTACTGTCAATAGTTGTCCAACTAGATGTGATTAACAATCTACCACCGGTTTCCATAACCAAATCAATAGATGCACCCTCTTGCACAGATGCTTCCAATAGACCGATGACAATTCCGCCACCGTTTACACCAGAATCAGTTCCTTCTACAACTACTATCCAATCGCCCGGTTGAACGATTCCACTCCATGAGAGTGTATCATTTT
>Ga0209091_10000520_pt1 | contig 36499 bp, 35 predicted proteins | sample ArcticOcean_MG_C_6_FD_187438 | JGI IMG/M metagenome (GOLD analysis project Ga0209091, IMG submission 187438) | Marine microbial communities from western Arctic Ocean - ArcticOcean_MG_CB8_128 (SPAdes) (version 2) | ecosystem: Environmental > Aquatic > Marine > Oceanic | place: Arctic Ocean...
TTTTAATCAATCGAAGATAAAATAAAAAATAAAAAAAACAATCTTTTTATGCTGCCTTTTTCAGAATTCTATGATAAATTATTTTAAACTATAGATTTTCAAAATCAGTTACTATTGGTTTAAATTAAAAAAGATACTCGGGTGAATAAACTTTTTTTATCTATTATATTTAAAAGTAAATTTACTCTGGATGCATAAAACGCTGCTTTGCTAAAAGCGCTTCTTCAGTTTCTACATAATCTTCATCAGGTACACAACAATCCACTGGACAAACAGCTGCGCACTGAGGCTCGTCATGAAACCCTTTGCATTCGGTACACTTATCTGGAGCTATATAATAAAACTCATCAGAAATAGGCTTTTGCACTTCGTCAGCATTAACCTGTTTTCCGTCAGGCAATACCACTGATCCATCTAATGAAGTTCCGTCCTTATAACGCCAGTCATCAGCACCCTCATAAATAGCAGTATTTGGACATTCAGGTTCACAGGCTCCGCAGTTAATGCACTCATCTGTAATAATTATTGCCATTTTAGAATTTCTTTTAGTTAAGTTTGCAACAAAAGTAAGACCTTATAGTTTATTCTACAAATAATGATTCAACTACAACAACGAATTTCTGCATTTAATCGCTTAGGCGACTTCCTTAGAAATATAAATTCTGAAAATTCAGACTATAAATCACTTTTTGACACTGTGAGTCGAGCAAAAGATAATAATGGATGGTTTTCAAAGGAAAACGTTATACACGCCTTAAATGCATGGGGAAATTTGCTTAATAAAAAAGACTTAATTCAATGGACAAAAGACTATATTTTTGAGAATGAAGAACCGAAAATAGTTGGTTTAGTCTTAGCAGGAAACATTCCTTTAGTTGGATTTCATGATGTTTTAAGCGTTTTAATCAGTGGAAATAAAGTACTCGTAAAATGTTCTTCTTCTGACCCGCTATTGATTTCTTTATTAGTACAAAAACTTCAAGAAATTGAACCTATATTTAAAGATTTGGTAGAATTCACCAAAGAACGTTTCACACATTTTGATGCAGTCATTGCAACCGGAAGCAACAATGCTGCTCGATATTTTGAGTATTACTTTTCTAAAGTTCCAAACCTGATCCGAGCCAACAGAAATGGTGTTGCGGTTTTAGACGGAAACGAAACCAAAGAGCAACTCGAGGCTTTAGCGCAAGATGTAGTTCGATACTTCGGTTTAGGTTGTAGAAGTACATCTAAAGTATTTGTGCCTGTAGGATATGACTTAAACTTAATCTTTGGAGCCCTTTACCCCTTTGAAAGTTTAATGGATTCTGCAAAATATGCAAACAACTACGACTACAATAAGGCGGTTTATTTGATGAGTCAATTCGATCTTTTAGATAATGGTTTTTTTATGCTTAAAGAAGATGAATCCTACACCTCTCCTGTTGCTTGCTTGCATTATGAGTATTATAGTGATTATAAAGATTTGGAGGAAAAGCTTAAACTTGATCAGGATTTAATTCAGTGTATTACTTCAAATCAAAAAGGAAAAAGCCATTTTGAGTTTGGAAAAGCACAACAGCCAAATCTTTGGGATTATGCAGATGGAAAAAATACACTACACTTTTTAAACATATTAACTTAATATGTTGAAAATTCAATTAAAAAATCCATAATTATTAGTCTTTTTTATGTGGGTAATACAGATATTTGCACCTTAAAATGTAATATGAAAAAACATAATTTTAGCGCGGGTCCTTCAATACTTCCTGAGTCGGTGATGAAAAAAGCTTCTGAAGCTGTTATCGAATTTAACGGTATGGGGCTTTCTCTTATTGAAATTTCTCATAGAAGTAAGGAATTTATAGCTGTTATGGAACGTGCGCAAGATTTAGCACTTGAATTAACGGGGCTTAAAGGAAAAGGATACAAAGCTTTATTTCTTCAAGGAGGAGCTAGTATGCAATTTCTAATGGCCGCATATAATCTTCTGGATTCTAAAGCTGGTTATATTAATACTGGGGCATGGTCTAATAAAGCAATCAAAGAAGCCAAACTATTTGGAGAGGTTTTAGAAGTTGCATCTTCTAAAGACAAAAACTTTAATTACATCCCTAAAGGTCATCAAATCCCTGCAGACCTAGACTATCTTCATATTACAACAAACAACACGATTTTTGGTACACAGTTCCAGGAAATTCCTGAAACTAACGTTCCTTTAATAGCAGACATGAGTTCTGATATATTTTCAAGACAAACTGATTATTCAAAATTTGATTTGTTTTACGCAGGAGCACAAAAAAATATGGGTCCTTCGGGAACTACACTTATTATTATCAAGGAAGATATCTTAGGCAAAGTTAACAGAGTCATTCCTTCAATGATGGACTATCAGGTTCAATTAAACAGCGACAGCATGTTTAACACACCTCCCGTATTCCCAATATACACTTCGATGCTAACCCTAGAATGGTTACAAGAAAATGGCGGTATTGCTTCTATTGAAAAGCACAACCAACAAAAAGCAGCACTTATATACAACGAAATTGACAGAAATTCAGCCTTTGTTGGTTTTGCCGCTAAAGAAGATCGTTCTTTTATGAACGCAACATTCAATTTAGCAGACGGAATTGACGGGGCAGCATTTGATGCTCTTTGGAATGAAGCAGGAGTTAGTGGAATAAAAGGACACCGTTCTGTAGGCGGTTACCGAGCGTCTATATACAATGCCTTACCGATGGATAGCGCACAGCTTTTGGTTGATGTAATGCAAAAATTTGAAAAAACTATATAAATATTATACATGAAAGTATTAGCAAACGACGGAATCTCTCAAAGTGGAATCGATGCCCTAAAAGCAAGTGGCTTTGAAGTAATTACAACCAATGTAGCTCAGGAACAACTAATATCGTATATCAATGAAAACCAAATTACAGTTTTATTGGTTCGTAGTGCAACAACTGCACGTAAGGATTTAGTAGACTCCTGCACTTCTCTCAAAATAATTGGAAGAGGTGGTGTTGGAATGGATAACATTGACGTTGCTTATGCTCGTGAAAAAGGGCTTAAAGTAATCAACACGCCTGCATCTTCATCTGCTTCAGTTGCTGAATTAGTTTTTGCTCATCTATATGGTGGTGTTCGTTTTCTATACGATTCAAACAGAAATATGCCTTTGGAAGGAGAATTAAATTTCAAAGGATTAAAAAAAGCCTATGCTAAGGGTATTGAGCTTCGAGGAAAAACGATAGGAATTATTGGATTTGGCAGAATTGGTCAAGAAGTTGCTAAAATTGCTTTAGGGGTTGGAATGCGCGTTATTGCTGCAGATAAATTCATGGAAGCTGCAACAATTCAGGTAGTCTTTTTTGACGGACAAACTATTGATGTTACTATTAAAACACAATCACAAGAATCCTTATTAGCAGAAGCTGATTTTATTAGCCTTCATGTACCTGCACAAAATGATTATGTAATTGGTGCAAGAGAAATAGAACAAATGAAAGCTGGCGCAGCTCTCATAAATGCTGCTCGTGGTGGGGTTGTAGACGAAGTTGCTTTATTAAAGTCACTAGAAAACGGTAAACTTTCTTTTGCTGGATTAGATACTTTTGAAGAAGAACCTAAGCCTGCAATGCAAGTTTTAATGCATCCTAAAGTTTCTCTTACTCCACATATCGGAGCTGCAACAGGAGAAGCACAAGATAGAATTGGTGAAGAATTGGCTCAACAGATTGCCGAAATACTTCTCTAATGGGTTATTTTAAAAAACTGAAAGAAAAATGGGACGTTAAGTCAAACTTTCAGTTTCTTATTATTTTTATAGTTTTTGGAATAACTGGATCTTCTTCAGTTGTTGTAGCGGATCCTATTATGGAGGTATTGGGGATTTTACCTGTTTATTTCGAAGATATCTTTTTAGGAAATGTAGTTTATTGGATGTTAAGAATACTAGTTATATTTCCTGTATATCAAATATTACTTCTACTCTTTGGAATATTATTTTTTCAATTTAAATTTTTCTGGAATTTTGAAAAGAAAATTTTGAGTAGAATGGGCTTTAAACGTTTCTTTACTAATTACTAAGACAAGTCAGAAGTTACCAATTTCAAAAATTCGTTACGTGTATCTGTTTCTTTAAAGGAACCCCTAAACCCAGATGTAATGGTTGTTGAATTTTGCTTTTGAACACCACGCATCATCATACACATGTGAGAAGCTTCAATAACAACAGCAACTCCAAGTGGTTTGATTGTGTCGTTGATACAATCTAAGATTTGTTCTGTCATACGTTCTTGAACTTGTAAACGACGAGCAAAAACATCTACCACTCTAGGAATTTTACTTAAACCAACAATATGACCATTTGGTATATAGGCTATATGAGCTTTTCCAAAAAAGGGAAGTAAGTGATGTTCGCACAAAGAATAGAACTCAATTTCCTTTACAATTACCATTTCTTTATATTCTTCCTTAAACATAGCTCCTTCAAGGATTTTTTTTGGGTCCGCAGCATAACCACTTGTCAAATATTTCATTGCCTTGCTTGCACGCTCAGGAGTTTTAATTAGGCCTTCACGGGTAATTTCCTCTCCTAAAAGAGAAATTATGTTTGAAAAATTTTCTTTTAGTTCTTCAGTTAATTCAATTGTTTCAATGTCGAAGTTGTCGTTAATCATAATTATTTTAAAAGGTGTTGATAATGTTGCTTTAACTTTTGAATTTTAGGGTCTATTATGTAAGAACAATAAGGTTGGTTGCTATTGTTTTTATAATAATTAAGATGCTCATCCTCTGCCTTATAAAAAGGAGTTTCGGGAAGCAATTCGGTGACAATTGGAGCGTCAAAAGTTGTCTTTTCTAATTCCGCAATACGTTGTAATGCAAATTCTTTTTGAGCTTCACTTGTATAAAAAATAGAAGAACGGTATTGAGAACCCACATCGTTTCCTTGACGATTTAGTGTTGTTGGGTCGTGAGTGGCAAAAAATACGGATAGAATTTCATTAAAAGAAATAATAGAGGGATCAAAAACAACTTGAATTCCTTCAGTATGTCCTGTTCTACCAGAACAAACTTCTCTGTAAGCAGGGTTTTTAACAGTTCCGCCCATATAACCCGAAACTATTTTCTGAACACCATTTAAGCGTTGAAAAACTGCTTCAGTGCACCAAAAACAACCTCCGGCAATATATGCTATCTCTAATGAATTCATATAAATACTTTGTTTAACAAATGTATGTATTTAATGAACAAAAAAATACTTGTTTTCTAAGTTTAATTGATTTATTGAATCAAAAAATAGAATAAAAACAAAAAACAAGAAGCAAATCTTCCAAAAAAACGGATTAAATAGTACTTTGTAGTCCATATGAAAAAACTTATTGTTGCACGTAATATTCACAAGCAATTAGGAGATGTTAAGATTCTAAAAAACATAGACTTAGAGATCAATGTAGGTGAAATTATAGCAATTGTCGGACCTTCAGGTGCTGGAAAAACTTCACTTCTACAAATACTCGGTACCTTATCTTCGCCAGACAAAGCTTCTGATTTATCTCTAGAAATAAATGATACAAACATTCTTAATCTTACAGAAAATGAGTTATCAGATTTTAGAAATCAAGAACTAGGTTTCATTTTTCAGTTTCACGAGCTACTTCCAGAATTCAATGCACTAGAAAACATAATGATTCCTGGTTTCATTAAAGGGACTTCAATTAAAGATGCGGAAAAGCGAGCAACCAGCCTGATCGATCAATTGGGTTTATCGGGAAGGTCATTACACAAACCAGCTGAGTTATCAGGAGGAGAACAGCAACGTGTTGCTGTAGCTCGAGCTTTGATGAATAACCCTTCCATTATTTTTGCAGACGAACCTAGTGGTAATTTAGATAGCCAAACTGCTGATCAACTCCATCAGCTATTTTTTGATTTAAGAGATCAATATGGACACACATTTGTTATTGTAACTCACAATAAAGAGTTAGCAGAAAAAGCGGATCGAAAAATTGAACTGATTGATGGAAAAATAGTTAGATAAATGAAGTTTGATGAACTTAAAGAATTCCTAGATCTCAAGGCAAATCACTATCAGTCTCGAGATTTTATAAGTGCAGATCCAATTCAAATTCCTCATCGTTTTACTAAAAAAGAAGATATAGAAATAGCGGGTTTTCTTGCTGCGACAATTGCATGGGGAAATAGAACCAGCATCATTAAGAACGCAAATGAAATGATGAAACTTATGGATGAAGCTCCATTTGATTTTATTGTCAACCACCAAACAAGTGATTTGGATGTTTTTGATGGATTTGTTCACAGAACTTTTAACGCAACAGATTTAAAATACTTTGTACAAGCCATCAAAAATATATATGTGAATAAAGGAGGTCTCGAATTTTGTATTACTCAGCATGTTTCGAAGATGCCCTTACAAACAGCTTTACATCATTTTAAAAAAGATTTTTTTGAACTTCCCCATGAACTGAGAACCGAAAAGCATTTAGCAGATCCACTTAAAGGCTCGGCTGCCAAACGAATAAACATGTACTTACGATGGATGGTTAGACCTAACACTTCGGGTGTAGATTTTGGTCTTTGGAAAAGTATGCACCCAAGAAACCTCTCGTGTCCATTAGACGTTCATTCGGGAACGGTTGCCAGAAAATTAGGGATTCTTAACCGAAAGCAGAATGATGCCAAAGCGTTACTTGAACTCGATAAACAACTGCGAATTATGGATTCTGAAGATCCAGTAAAATATGATTTTGCCCTTTTTGGATTAGGCGCTTTTGAAAAATTTTAAACCTCCTGCAATTTAAACCTTTAAGATTCCCTTTAGTTTTGTACTTTTGTTTACACATTTGGAACTTGTTTTACAATTAATGAAAATACTCCTTAAAAAAGCGACTTTAATTGACCCTAAAAACGCATTCCATTACTCCATTAAAGATATTTTAATAACCAACGGCATTATCACTGCAATAGAAGATGATATTGTTGATGAAACTGCTGAAGAAATAAAGTATCCTAACCTCCATGTTTCTAGAGGTTGGTTTGACAGCAGTGTTTGTTTTGGTGAACCTGGTTATGAAGAAAGAGAAACACTTGAAAATGGCCTCAAAACTGCTGGAATTAGTGGATTCTCTCAGGTTGCAGTTAATCCGAATACCAATCCAATAACGGACAACCAATCAAGCGTATCTTATTTAAAAAACGCAGGAAATAAATTTGCAACTCAAATATTTCCAATTGCCTCATTCTCAAAAAATCAGGACGGTAAAACTTTAACTGAACTGTTCGATTTAAAACAAAATGGAGCTGTAGCTTTTGGAGATTATAAAAAACCCATAAAAAATGCAGAGCTGTTAAAAATTGGCTTACAATATGCACAGCGATTTAACGGTCTAATTGTTTCAAATCCTACCGACACGAACATTGGTGTTCAAGGGGGCGTTCACGAGGGAGAAATAAGTACCCGCAATGGGCTATTAGGATCACCCTCTCTGAGTGAAATATTGCAGATTCAACGTGATCTAGCTGTTTTAGAATATACAGGTGGTAAACTACACATCCCTTGTATATCGTCCGCAGAAGGGGTTAAATTGATAAGAAAAGCTAAAAAACAAGGTCTTAATTTATCTTGTAGTGTAGCTCTTGCAAATTTAGTTTTCACTGACGAAGAGCTTATTGATTTTGATACACTTTACAAGCTTGACCCTCCCCTTCGTACCGCTAACGACAGAACCGTACTTAGACAGGCTGTAATTGATGGTACTATCGATTTAGTAACTTCCAATCACGAACCACTAAATATTGAACTTAAACATTTAGAGTTTGATTTTGCAACTTCGGGTACTACTGGGCTTGAAGCTATGTACGGAGTTCTTTCAACCTTATTTCCCGAAGAAAAAGTAATTGCTATTTTGACTAAAGGGAAAGATATTTTTGAAATAGAAAATACAACAATTGAAGTGGGGCAAAAAGCAAACCTTTCCTTGTTTAATCCTTTTGGAAACGACACACTGAAAGAAGAAAACTTAATTTCAACTTCAAAAAATTGTGCCTTTATAAACAGCCAAATACAAGGAACTGTTTATGGTGTTATTAATAATTCGCAGACTACCCTCAAATGAATATAGATTCCAATCAAATTTTAGAATACCTACATCAAGCTCCAATCGAAACAAGTGAAAATTCACCCATTTTATTTTTAATTCATGGCTACGGAAGTTATGAGGGAGATTTATTTTCATTTGCTCAATATCTTCCAAAGAATTACCACATAATTGCTCTAAGAGCACCTATTGTATTAGCAGAAGGAAGTTATGCATGGTATACAATTACGTTTGATGAGGATATGAACAAATGGTCAAATGATGAAGAAGGGATTCAGTCTCGAGATTTAATTATTTCAAACATAGAACATCATTTAAAACGTTTAAATTCTTCTAAAAAGAACGTCGATCTTCTAGGCTTTAGTCAAGGTGCTATTTTGAGTTGGTCTTTAGGAATGTCCTACCCTAAATCAATAAATAGAATAATGGCTTTAAGTGGATTTTATAATCCTAAATTAGATCAAGAATCATCAGAAAGTAAAGCAGATTTGAAATGCTTCAGTTCCCACGGGATTATTGACCCTGTAATACCTGTAGCTCACACCCGCATAGGAATTGACAGACTAAGAGAAAAAGGAGTTTCTGTAGCTTATAAAGAGTATGATGCCCAACACACTATTAGCACTGACAATTTTAGAGACTTATTGCAATGGCTTCAAAGTAAAGAAGCTTAATTTGTTGGGTAAAGAAAATGTTCTACAACACTAAAAGTAATAGAAGCGTCTGCTGCTATGGAGTATTTAACAAATAATTCCCCTCCGAATGTTCCATTAGAAAAATTTGCAATAAGCCATTTATGGTTTAATACTTTTATTTTATTGATTAAAAACTTACCTCCCATTCCTGCATAAGGGACTAAAGAAGCATCCGCCGACAATAGATTTGTGTCGTAAAGGGCATCTTTTATTTGAGTAGAATTTACATCAAAACCTAAATCTCCGAAATACCCTGAAGCAGCTTGATTAGTATCTAGCGAAAAATATACGTTATTTAAAAGTCGTCGTTTTTCAACTTTCAAAGAATCCTTAAGTGCATTGACTTTAGCCACTTTTTTCTCCAATCGAGTTTGTTGATCTGTCATTATTTTATTGCTATTGACTACTTGAAAAATCAATATTAATGAAGCAAAAGAAAAGAGATAAACAAATATATTTTTTTTCATAAAAGGTTGAATTAGCTTGATGTTATTTCTAATGTATCATATGCCAAGTGAATGTTTGAGGGTAAACTAGCTTCAACTTCATCATGAAAACCTAGTAAATGACTTATGTGTGTAAAATATGTTTTTTTTGGGTTGATTTTTTTGGCTAAGATTAGAGCTTCTTCTAAATTTAAATGAGAGGGATGTGGTTCGACCCTCAGTGCACTTAAAACCAAAACATCGAGGTTTTCTAGTTTTTTAAGTTCTTCATCCGTAATAGTTTTTACGTCAGTCAAATAGGCAAAATTTCCAAACCTATACCCCATTACTTCAAGTTTGTGATGCATAACTTCAATGGGGGTTATGAATAGATCTTGGAGTTTGAATTTTTCATTTTTATTTACTAAATTCTTATTAACTGAAGGGGCTCCTGGATATTTATTCGCATCATTCATAATATAAGAGAAGCGTTTGTCTAAAGCAGAAAAGACTTTCTGAGAGGCATAAAAATCAATATTACCTTGTCTAAAGAAAAAAGGTCTTATATCGTCTAATCCTGCAGTATGATCTGCATGCTCGTGCGTAAATATAACTCCATCAAGTCTGGGGATTGGATTGCGTAAAATTTGTTGCCTAAAGTCTGGTCCACAGTCAATTACATAAATAAAATCAGTCCAAGATATAGCAATTGAAACACGAAGTCTCTTGTCTTTAGGATTTTTGCTTAAACATACGGGATGTTTACTTCCAATTATTGGAATCCCCTGAGAAGTTCCTGTTCCTAAAAAAATAATCTTAAACATGATTTCAAAGGTAGAAATTTGTCTCTAGAATAAACAAACTTTGTACATTTGTTACGTAATAAATTAATATGTCAACACAACTACCTGGAGAACGTGAATTAGAAAACAGACCTTCTATAGAATCCAAAGCGTTACGAATAAATCTTAACGAACATATTTACGGGACCTTTGCTGAAATAGGAGCTGGTCAAGAGGTAGCTAGACACTTTTTTAGGGTCGGTGGTGCCTCAGGAACCATTGCGAAGACAATTAGTGCTTACGACAAAAATTTCAGTGATAACATCTATGGTGAAGAAGAAGATGGAAGATATGTCACTGAAACTCGTTTAAATAAGATGCTTGATCATGAAATGAAGCTGTTGGAAAACAGAATCCCAAGGTCAGAGCATCCAAACAAAATGTTCTTTACATACGCAAACACCGTAACTACAATAGATTTTGCCAAGAAATTTAAAGGCCATGGATGGATGGGTATTCGTTTTCAGACTGGACCAGACAAAGAATTTAGTAAAATAACATTACATGTTCGATTTCATCAATCAGAGGCAAGGTTCCAGCAAGAATCACTAGGTATCATGGGGACTAATCTTATTTATGGTGCATTTTACAAAAACGACCAGCCCAAAAAACTATTAAAATACCTTTATGACCACATAGATAAAGACGCGATTGAAATTGATACGATCAACTTTTCAGGACCAAATTTTGAAGGTGTAGACAACAGACTCATGAGTTTGCAGTTGGTAAAAAAAGGCATGACTGAAGCAGTAATGTTTAATCCAGACGGAAATAATATACTTCCGGCTCGTGAACTTTATAAAAAAAATATTCTTGCATTACGTGGAAGTTTTAGACCTGTAACCAAGGTTAACATTGACATGTTTGAAAAATCACTAGAAGTGTTTCTTCAAGAACAAGAAGTAAAAGAAAATAAGACAGTAGTCATTTTTGAAATAACCCTGTCTAATTTAATTTCTCAAGGAGAAATAGATGAAAAAGATTTTATGGATCGTGCCAAGCTACTATGTTCACTAGGACATATTGTAATGATTTCTAATTTCAAAGAATATTACAGGCTTGTTGATTATTTATCTCAGTACACCAAAAAACAAATGGCTCTTGCTATGGGAGTGAACAGTTTTGTTGATGTATTCGATGAAAACTATTACAAAGATATAAGTGGTGGTATTCTAGAAGCGTTTGGTAAGATGTTTTATAACAACCTAAAAGTGTATCTCTATCCTATGAAAAACGATCAAGGAGATATTGTAACCAGCAACAACCTTAAACTTCATCCAAGGATGAAAGATTTCTATAAATTTTTTAAATACAATGGAAAAGTAGTCGATATCTATGACTATGAACTAGAATATTTGGATGTGTTTTCAAGAGAAATTTTGAAACAGATTAAGAATAATGAAAAAGGATGGGACCAACATCTACCTGAAGGTATTTCAGAAATGATTGTGAAAAACAAGATGTTTGGCTTCGATCCCTGTATTAAAAAATAGAATTTAATCTTCGGAATTTAATATTTGAGCAGCGTGGACTTTGGTTTTAACCTTATCTATAACGCGTTGCACCTTACCCTCTTCATTTACTATAAATGTTTTACGATGAATACCATCGTATTCTCGACCCATAAATTTCTTTAAACCCCAAACACCAAAAGCTTCAATAACTTCTTTATTTTCATCTGCTAAAAGCGGGAAAGGAAATTCATATTTATTAGAGAAATTCAATTGCTTTTTTTGACTATCTGCACTAACACCCAATAAGCTGTATCCAGCATCTTTAATTTCTGCAAAATGATCGCGCAAATCACAAGCTTCTGCTGTACAACCCGGAGTGCTTGCTTTTGGGTAAAAGAAAACAACAAGTTTCTTACCTTGATAATCCGTTAAATTATGCACTTTCCCAGTTTCGTCAGCACAACTGAAATTTGGAACTAAATCTCCTGCTTTTAATGTATTCATCCGTGATTTTTTTTCTAAATTACAAAAAGATTAGTAGGTTATAAAACTGCACTTAAATTGTTTTAACTTGAATAAACTAATTTACTAAAAAACAATTCAAATGACAAAAAAAGAGAAAGTTGCTTTTGCTATGAAAACGCTTCAGGATTTATATCCCAAAATTCGAATTCCTCTTGATCATAAAGATCCCTATACACTGTTAATTGCCGTTTTGATGTCTGCTCAGAGTACAGATGTTAGAGTAAACAAAATCACTCCTTTGCTTTTTGCAAAAGCTGATACCCCCCAAGATATGATAAAACTTTCAGTCGAAGAAATTAGAGAAATCATAAAACCCGTGGGCTTGTCTCCTATGAAATCTAAAGGGATTTATGGATTGTCTCACATTCTTCTAGATAAACATAATGGTAAGGTTCCAAAAAGTTTTGAAGCTTTAGAAGAGCTTCCTGCTGTGGGGCATAAAACAGCTGGAGTTGTAATGTCTCAGGCTTTTGGTGTTCCTGCATTCCCTGTAGACACTCACATTCACAGACTTTTATATCGTTGGGGTTTTTCTAAAGGAACTTCTGTTGTACAAACTGAAAGGGATGCTAAAAGACTTTTTCCAAAAGAAAAATGGAATGATTTACACTTGCAAATAATTTGGTATGGCAGAGAGTATTCTCCCGCAAGAGGATGGAATATAGACAAGGACGTAATTACTAAAACAATTGGAAGGAAAACCGTATTAAATGCGATTTCAAAAAAGTAGCTATGAAGCTTCCTCTATAGTGTGAATTTGAGTACTATTCATTGTATTCATTGCTTTAGAAAAAGCAAGAATACGCTTAATAGTTAAGTCGCTTGGGCCTTCTGAGTTGTTATTCGGTAAATTTTTTGAGTAGTTTTTTCCCATATAAGAATTTGCTTACATGATTACAACGAAAAAAAACTGAGAATAGTATATTTTAAGCGGATAAAACGATTTGGTGCTCTTCTATAAGTTTACGGATGTTAATTACCGCATACCTCATTCTACCTAGAGCTGTATTAATGCTCACACCTGTTGTTTCTGCAATTTCCTTAAAACTCATATCCTTATACAAACGCATCGTTAGTACTTCACGTTGATCATCGGGTAATTCAATGATAAGTTTTTGAAGATCCTCAACTACCTGCCTGTCAATCATATTGCTCTCTATATTTGGAGCATCATCACCAATGATTTGAAAAATATCAAATTCATCTTTACTCTCAAAAATTGGAATGCGATTACTTTTTCTAAAATGATCAATAACTAAATTATGAGAAATTCGCATTACCCAAGGCAAAAACTTTCCTTCTTCTTGGTACGCACCTTTTCTTAATGTTTTTATAACTTTTATAAACGTATCCTGAAAAATATCTTCCGCAATATCACGATCAAAAACCTTAGAGTAAATAAAGTTATAAATCTTAAGCTTGTGTCTTTCAATGAGAACTGCAAGAGAACGTTCGCAACCATTTATATATCCTTTAACAAGGACACTATCTTTTTCTTTAATCAGGGAAACTGACATATACATTACTTTTAAACACCCAATGGGAGTTGGTTTTCGATAAATTTAAAAGTAGAGTTGGTGTATAAATATATTGTTTAATAAATCAAATATACATTTTTTATTTAAGTCTACAATAATTTGCAGCTGTTATCGTTATGGATTTCATTTAATTATTTCTTTTTCTCAACAATCTAAACCCCTACCTTTGAGGAAAATTAACTGATGTCTGAAAAACTTGAACAGCAACTCAACAACCCGTTACATGGAGTTAAATTGGTTGATATATTAAACCATCTGGTTTCTTATTATGGATTTGAGAAATTGGGGAGTAAAATATCCATTCGATGCTTTACTCATGATCCTTCAATTAATTCAAGCTTAAAATTTCTAAGAAAAACACCTTGGGCTAGAACTAAAGTAGAGCAATTATATCTCAAAAACACAAAGCAAAAGTCTTAAGTTAATTTTTTAGATTACCAACTATAAGATAAGTCAGACCTAAGGATAAAATTGTTAGATAAGTTGTATCTTTCAATCTTCATTTTTAGTATGCAAGACCTTAGAAAATTAAATCCTAAAGATCACATCATCATCTTAGGAGCTCAGCTTCACAACCTTAAAAACGTTGATGTAGCTCTTGAGCGAAACAACCTTACTGTAATTACTGGATTGTCTGGTTCAGGTAAATCCTCTTTGGCATTTGACACTCTCTATGCCGAAGGTCAGCGAAGGTATGTAGAAAGTCTTTCTTCTTATGCTCGTCAGTTTATGGGAAGATTGAACAAGCCCAAAGTTGATCAAATAATTGGAATTTCTCCAGCTATTGCTGTTGAACAAAAAGTAAATTCTACTAACCCGAGGTCCACAGTTGGAACCAAGACAGAAATCTATGATTATCTAAAACTACTTTATGCTAGAATTGGAGTTACCTTCTCTCCTATTTCCAATACGGTCGTTAAAAAAGATACTGTAGCCGATGTAGTGAAACATATATTTACACTAGAAGAAAACACTAAATTACTTCTGTTAACAAAGGTTGCAAACACTCAAAAAAGAAGTACAAAAGAAGTTGTTAAAATTTTAATTCAACAAGGATTTGCACGAATCTTTGCTTACGGAAAAATGCTAAGACTGGATGAAGTTGCTAACAATCCACCTGAAAAATTCGAACTTGTTGTAGATCGAATTATTCTTAAAAAAGAAGAAGATTTCAAGAATCGCTTATCTGATGCCGTTGAAATTGCATTTTTTGAGGGGAACGGAAGCTGTTCTGTAGTTTCTATAGAGGGTGAAAATCGAAAAACATTCTCAAGTAACTTTGAAGCTGACGGAATGCAATTTGTTACGCCGAATGTTCATTTATTTAGCTTCAACAATCCTTTTGGTGCCTGTCCTGTATGTGAGGGATATGGAGATATTATTGGTGTTGATCCCGAATTAGTAATTCCAAACACGGGACTTTCTATTTTTGAGGAGGCTATTGCCCCTTGGAAGGGTGCAACTATGAAGAAGTTTTATGAAGAACTAATAAATAATGCTTACCGTTTTAACTTTCCAATCCACAAACCTTACTTTGAATTAGAACAGGAAGACAAGGATTTACTCTGGAACGGGAATTCCTATTTCACTGGACTTGATGAATTCTTCAAAAAAATTCAAGCAAAAAACTATAAAATTCAAAACCGTGTTCTTTTATCAAGATACCGTGGAAAAACTCATTGTAGTTCATGCCAAGGTGGACGTCTAAAGCCCGAGGCTGCATTTGTAAAGGTCAATGGAAAGAGTTTGTCTGAATTAGTAAATGAGCCTTTAGATGATCTCTTGGAGTTTTTTAATAAAATACAGTTGTCTAATCAACAGAAAGAAGTTGCCGAACGATTACTCACTGAAATTAAAAGTAGGTTAAACTTCATTAAAGATGTTGGTTTAGGCTACTTAACACTCAATCGAAAATCAAACTCACTTTCAGGAGGTGAATCTCAAAGGATAAACCTTGCAACTTCTTTGGGAAGTAGTCTGGTTGGTTCAATGTACATTTTGGATGAACCGAGTATTGGGCTTCATTCTAGAGATAATGAGCGTTTAATTAAAATATTAAAAAAACTGCGTGATCTTGGAAATACTGTTCTTGTGGTAGAACATGATGAGGAAATTATGCAAGCCGCAGACTGTATAATTGATATGGGACCAGAAGCAGGAACATTAGGCGGAAGAGTTGTTGCGCAGGGTACAATGAAAGAAATCTTAAAATCGTCCTCATTAACAGCTCAATATCTAACGGGAAAATTAAAAATTGAAGTTCCTGCAATTCGACGTAAAAGTCATGAACAAATTATAGTTACGGGAGCACGAGAAAATAATCTTCAAAACATTACAGCCCATTTCCCTTTAAACTCAATGACAGTAGTTACTGGGGTTTCAGGAAGTGGCAAAAGTACACTGGTTAAAAAAATATTATATCCAGCACTACAGCGTGAATTAGGTGTTTTCATAGAAAAACCAGGACAATTTAATTCACTCCAAGGAAACTATGAATCAATCAAACATGTCGAATTTATAGATCAAAACCCTATTGGTAGATCCTCAAGATCAAATCCTGTAACCTACATTAAAGCTTACGATGATATTCGTGCTTTATTTGCTGGACTTTCCCTATCAAAAATGAGAAACTACCAAGCAAAGCATTTCTCCTTTAATGTAGATGGCGGTAGATGTGAATCCTGCAAAGGCGAAGGAGTCGTTACCATTGAAATGCAATTCATGGCGGATGTGGTCTTACAATGTGAGGATTGCAGAGGAAAGCGCTTCAAAAAAGAAGTCCGTGAAGTACAATTCGAAAGTAAATCAATTGACGCTATTTTAGAGCTTACTGTAGATGATGCAATTGCATTTTTTGAAGAACACAAACAAACCAAATTAGTGAAAAAACTCAAGCCTCTTCAAAAAGTAGGACTTGGCTATGTTTCTCTAGGACAATCATCAGCTACACTATCTGGAGGTGAGGCTCAACGTATAAAGCTGGCTTCCTTTATTGGAAAAGGAGATCATCGGGACAAAATCCTCTTTATTTTTGATGAGCCTACTACTGGCTTACATTTTCATGACATAAAAAAACTATTAACTTCCTTTGAAGCACTCTTAGAAAGAGGACATTCTTTGGTCGTAGTTGAACATAATATTGACCTTATAAAATGTGCTGATCATGTAATTGATCTTGGCCCAGAAGGTGGAAATAAAGGCGGGGAACTTTTGGGAGAAGGAACTCCCGAAGAACTTTCGAAAATAAAGAAATCTTTTACGGGTCAGTTTTTAGATAGAAAGTTAAATAAATAATATACAGTTCCTTAACTTCTGGTTTATTAGTTTGGCACAGTAATTGAAAAGATTTTCATAGTTTATTTAATTTCATAATTGAACTACTGGTTTAATAATTTTGTTTGAATAGCCTGCAGAAAAAACTGCAGGCTATTGTTTTTTAAGGAACTTATTTATAAATTCATTTACATCTTCAGATAACACTAAAAAATAGCTTGGAGCTAAGTATAATACTACAGCAACTAAAGACTTAATAAGTATCGAATAGAAAGGAGCTACATCAATCTCTATGTTTTTGAATATAAAATATAATCCCAGTATAAGCAGTAAAGTCCATAGAGAATTTAAACTAAACGGATGTATTTTTAATTTAAAATAGACAAGTGCTATTTTTAGAAAATTAAAGAGTGTAACAACAACTAGCGAGGCAATTGCAGCTCCCACAAAGCCGTAAGAGTTTATGAATTCTAAATTAAGAGCAAAAGCAAGAGAGGCTGCCCCTATTGAAAAGATCAGAAGATACCTGTAATATTCTGAATTGGTGATGATGTTATTTAAACAACCCAAAGATGCCGAAAAAAGCTTTGTAACGGATATTAATAAAACAATAGGCAACCCAGTAGCATAGCCTTTTTTTTCGTTTAAAATTTCAATCAACTTATAAATAGCATCTAAGTTAGTTGTGATTAAAACAAAAAGTAGACCTGAAACTAAAAATAGATTCAAAGAGCTTTTCTTTAAGAGTTCTTCCAAACGTTCTTGTTTATTCTCATTCAACGCTTCGGCCACCATTGGACTTACTATTTGGACCATAGCCCTAGAGGGTGCGTCGATTACAGCAGCAATAAAAATTGCAACAGTATAAAAAGAAACATATTCGGGCTTCAAAATCTGTTCGATCATGGACTTGTCCAGATCTAAAATAAGACTTGCCGAAAAGCCTGTTAAAAAAATATAGCTACAATAGCGTAAAACAACCCCTATATTACTTGGCAATTGCCAATGTATTTCTGGGCGATAGACCCATAGAGCATAACTTAGAATCAAAAGTAATCGCACGTAATAACCTATAATCAATGCAATCACAAAACCATCAAAATCAAGCCAACCTACAAGATATAAAGACAATAGAATCGTAATCATTACGCGCTGGTATACTTCTTTTAAAAAATTACCAAAAACTGTGTTTTTTTGAATCCGTAACCAACTATAAAAAATCTCAAAATATGCTGTGGCAACCGCTACGCCAAAGATTAAAAATAAAAAGCTTTTTGCGGGAGAATCATCTGCAAACAAATAATTTGTTATTGATTCAAATTGATAAACCGTAACTATCAATGGTATAATTACTAATAATGGTAAAAGAATAGAGAAAATAAGCAGGTTGTCTTGTTCTCTTTTGGATGTACAAGCAGAATAAAACTTGATGACTGAAAATTGAATACCGTAGGAGAATATCGGTTGAATTATATTTGAATTCGCAAGCATTGCAACGATTAGACCGTGAAATTCAGGACCCATAACTCTTGGATAAAACACAATGGTATTGAGACCGCCTAATGCAAAAGCAAATAGAATACTTATTACGTTATAAAATGATTGTCTTGCAATGGTTCCCATGGACTATAATATAGTGTTTTTGATTTGATTTCTTATTCCAAAAGCCATTAAGCTCATTAGGACTAGAAAGCTAATCCACTGAATCGATCCACCCAAGCGAACAATAGGTGGGTCAAACACAAATTCTATTGAATGGGTTCCCTTAGGAACAGCCATTCCCCTTAAAATATAATCGACATTGAAATGAGGTTGCTTTACTCCATCAATCTTAGCAATCCAACCCTCAGGATAGTGCATTTCAGAAAAGACAATAAAGGCATCTTTAGAAGAACTAGATTTATATTTGAGATTTCCAGGCTCATTATTAGTCAAGATTATGGAAGCTTGAGAATCTAGAGCATAGGCTTTAGGTAGGTCTTTTACTAATTCCGATTCACTTACGGCTGTTTTGGCAAAATCAATTGTAGCAAGCTTTTGATAGGTTTGATCAGGGCTATTGGTAATTTCGAGGTTTTCAACAAACCAGGCATTACCTAGATTCTCAGGATTCAATAAGGGTTTCAAGCCTCCCTCATCATTTTCATAAAGAACATATTTTACATTAAGGATGTTTAAAATCTCTTCCCGTTGAAGTGTTGTAAATAATTCGAAAACCTCTTGGTATCTCCTGGGCTTAGCTCCATGATAGCCGCCAATAGCATTATGAAAATAGGAGGTTCTTGCTCCAGTCAATCGCAAGCCTGCTTCATATACACGATATCGGGTCGTATCATTTAAAATTGCTTGATCCGAAACAGATATGGTAAACGCATTTTTTGAACGCGACTTGTTTTGGAACAAGTCTCTGTTCATATAGCGGTTTGAAATTCCTCCTAAATCTATTAGCATCAAAAGAAAAACAATACCTAAAGCTACATTAGCCTTTAATTTATTATAAGTAAAAGCCAATAATGTTCCTCCTGTTAAGGTTACAAATAAAAACAAACGATTGATGTCTTCGGTATAGATAGCTTTTCTTGCATAATAAACTTGTTGCATTATTTCTGCACCAAATACTTGCTTGTAATAACTGTCAGAAATTCCTTCAAAAGAATGAAAGCCTTTAATTATTAAAAGGAAAAGTCCTAGTCCTAAAAAACTAAAAGCAGTTATTATTAAGGCTTTATTCCGAACCTTTTTTGAGGCTTGAAAATATTCATATAATCCAACAGTAGCAAGAACTGGAAAAGCCAGTTCTAAAATAACTTGTATTGATGAAACAGCCCTAAACTTGCTGTACATAGGAACATAGTCTATAAAGAATTGTGTTAGAAAAGAAAAGTTTTTACCCCATGAAAGCGTAAGTGATAGAATTATCCCAAACAACAACCATCTTTTGTTATTATTCCAACTCAGAAAAAGAGCTAATAAAGCCAAGAAAACTACAACCACCCCAACGTATGCTGGGGCTTCGAGAATGGGCTGATCACCCCAATAAGTCGGAGCATTTTCACTAAACCCTTTTGCTTGTTGTTTACTAACTCCTTCTTTAACTAGGTACTCATAAAGTTCTGATGAAGTTCCAAGGTCTTCTCCAGAACCGCCACCTTGAATACGCGGAATAATGAGGTTTAAACTTTCGAATACACCATAGCTATATTCAGTTATGTAATCGTAGGATAGACCCGAACGAATTTCGACAGGTTTACCGGTAGCAGATAACGTAAGTTCGCTTTTACCTCGGGTGCTAAATTTTGCGTATTCGGAAGTAGCCATGAGTGCAGTTGCATTGAGTCCAAGAGCCAAAAATCCAGCAGCAGCTAGTACTCCAACTTTTGTATACAAGTCTTTTAATTCCTTATTTTTATAATGCTCCAATACTTGTACAAAACCAAATATTAATAAAAACAACAACATATAATAAGTCATCTGGTAATGATTTGCTCGAATCTGCAATGCAATTGCAAAGGTGCTAAAAGCAAAACCCCAAAAATATTTTTTACGAAAAATCCATTGAACTCCTGCAAGTACAAAGGGCAAATAGCCTAAGGCTTGGGCTTTGGTGTTATGTCCTACCTGAATAATGATCAAAAGATAGGTTGAAAGTCCATATGCAAGAGCTCCGAAAACTGCATATTTCATGGGAACACGCATAGAAATCAAAAACAGGTAACAACCCAGTAGATAGAGGAAAACTAAAAATGTTGGATGCGGCAATGTTTGAAAAAGCTTATGAATTGGAGTTAAAAAGTCAAAGGGATACTTTGCCCCTAGTTGATAGGCAGGCATGCCGCCAAAAGCATTATCAATCCAGTACAACTCCTTACCTTCTTTTCGAGAGTCTTGTAATTGTCTTGACATTCCTTGGTATTGCTGAATATCGGATTGTATCAGTTTTTTTCCTTGTAAAACAGGATAAAAAACAGCCAATGAAACGACAATGAATCCAACAACAACCGCCAAGTGCGGGAGTAAATTTTTAAGCTGATTTAAACTAATCAATTTCTTCATAATCAATATATTCTCCTAGATTTTCTGAAGAAGTTTTAGTTTTTTTCGGGTTTGCGGTGGTCTTGTTTTGTTTTTGTTGTTGCTGATTTTGCTGTGCTTGAACTTTCCTAAATAAGCGGCCTAAAAAAAAGTGTAAAATCCAAGGCGTAAGCTTTCTTAGCAAGAAGATAAGTGCGAGAAATATAAAGATGGAATATAACAAAAAAAAATATTTAATCGATCAAATTTAACTAATTCGCATGATTTATATACAATGTTGCTTGTTAAAATAAATAGTTTAATTCTCTAAAAGCACTTATATTGCTATAAAATTTAAAGATGCGATTTGGAATTCTTTTGGGCGTAATTTTATTTGTGAATTTGAAAGTCACCGCACAATATACGGATCAAATTAATTCGAATCGTCCGGGAGAATCTATCGGTGCCTTTTCTGTTGGAACGGGGGTTGTTCAATTTGAAACTGGAACCGAGTATAGGAAATATAAACATAAAGGGTATAACAATTCAGAGGCTTCCGCCGGCGTTGGGTTTTTCTCTCTCCGATGGGGCTTTTTGAAAGAAGAGTTAGAATTGACCTACGAAGGTTCTTATCTGCTTGGAAAACTTAAGAGTAAACTAATTGAACCAAATCCTGTTTATGATCAAAAGGGATTTTTAGGGAATTTTATAGGAATAAAGTATTTAGTCTATGATCCTTTTAAAAATGGACAAGAAATTAATGTATTCAGTTGGGACGCAAATAATAAATTTAGATTACGAGACTTAATACCAGCAGTATCTGTAATGGTTGGTGCTAATTTTAATTTGGACGAAGAAACCAAGTTGGCACCTTATGATGATCTCTTTAATTTAATTCATCGCCCCATTCTTTATCAAAATTTAGGAGATAGGGGTGCTGTAGAACCCTTTTTAAGTTACCGAGGAACTGTAGCGACCCAATCGCATTTTTTAGGAACTTGGGTTTTTATAACAAACTTTTCATACAACAGAATTGCTTCAGACTTTCCTGAGTTTTCCTACATACTAACGTTGACGCATACATTCAGTCCAAAATGGTCTGTTTATATGGAAACACAAGGTGTTTCTAGTGATGTATATGTAGACCAAATCTTGAGAACTGGTGCAGCTTTTTTGTTTACCGATGACATTCAGATTGAAGGAACCGTGGGAATAAACACAAAAGACTCTCCTTCCCTATTTTCAATCAATGCTGGGGTTTCTTACCGTCTAGATTTCCATAAAGATAATAGCAATCCAAAAGACGCAAAAGAGTCCAATAAAGCATTAAAAAAAGAGCTTAAAGACCAAGAAAAACAATTCCGTAAGGCAGAAAAAGCTAAAAAGAAAGCTCGGCGTCGAGCAAGAAGAAATTAACCTATGATTCGAATTCAAAAAGCAAAAAATCCTACTCATTTTAAAGATTTTGTTCGATTTCCATTTGAACTTTATAAAGGTAATCCTTTCTGGGTTCCACCAATAACAAAAGAAGAACTTGAGGTAGTAGACTCAGAAAAAAATCCTGTTTTTCAAAATGCAGATGCCTCCTTTTTTCTAGTCTATAAAAATGATAAACTAGCAGGTAGAGTTGCTGCCATGGTCAATTGGGTTGAAGTTAAAGAGCTTAAAAAAAACAAAGTTCGTTTTGGCTGGTTCGATTTTATTGATGATCTAGAAGTAAGTGAAGCCCTGCTTTCAGAAGTTGTTAAATTTGGAAAAGCACACCAATTGGATTTCATTGAAGGCCCTGTAGGGTTTTCTAACCTTGACAAAGCCGGACTTCTAATTTATGGTTTCGATGAAATGAACACCATGATTACCCAATACAACCACCCCTATTATGCAAAGCACCTAGAGGCTTTAGGATACCGAAAACTCGCACAATGGGTAGAGTATGAAATGAAAATTGCTCCATTTGAGGAAGCGCCAGAAAAAGTAAAAAGGTTTTCAAAAATAATATCAGATCGTTATGATCTTAAGCTATTGAAATTCAAAAAAACAAATGAAATTCTTCCCTATGTTGAACAAATGTTTGAATTACTAGCACAGACCTACAATAAACTTCAAACCTTTGTGCCGGTTCAACCCTACCAAATAAAGCATTACAAGGAAAAATATTTTCGATACATACATCCCGAATTTATAAAATGTGTTACCGATAAAGACAATAAACTAATAGCCTTTGTGATCATTATGCCTTCTTTTACAAAAGCACTTAAAAAAGCAAACGGTTCCTTTTTTCCTTTTGGATTTTTACGCGTATTGTGGGCTCAGTATTTTAATAATCGTGCTTCGTTTTATTTAATAGGTGTTCATCCAGACTATCAAAACAAAGGCGTTACTGCAATGCTTTTTAACGACATTCAAAAGACTTTTAATAAGCGAGGAATTACTATTGTGGAAACTAACCCAGAGCTAGAAGAAAATAAGGCAATTCAGCAAATGTGGAAAAACTATGAAAACCGGTTACACAAAAAAAGGGCAACTTTTACTAAAAATATCTGAACAGTTAATTCGTGATTTTCTTTAATTTAAAAGCAGAATACCTGCGAAAACAGTATTAATGTTTAATTTTATCACATGATAACTGAAGGAACAATAATGGCGCTATCCACTGCATCTGGTGCAGGAGCAATAGCAGTAATAAGACTTTCGGGGTCCGAGGCTATAGGTCTAACCGAATCGGTTTTTAAGGCACGTTCCGAAAAGCTTTTAATGAATCAAAAGAGTCACAGCATACATTTAGGAGACATTATTCATCAAAACACGGTTATAGATGAAGTCTTAGTTAGTGTTTTTAAGAACCCGCATTCCTATACAGGTGAAGATGTTATAGAGATTTCATGCCACGGAAGCCCCTACATCCAACAACAAATAATAAAGATACTCATAGAGCAAGGCGCTCAGACTGCAAAACCAGGGGAGTTTACTTTACGTGCATTTTTGAATGGAAAGATGGACCTGTCTCAAGCAGAAGCAGTAGCAGACCTAATAGCATCAGAAAATGAAGCAAGTCACCAATTGGCTATACAACAAATGCGAGGAGGTTTTAGTTCTGAAATTAAGAATCTAAGACAAGAATTACTCAATTTTGCATCTCTAATTGAACTTGAACTTGATTTTGCAGAAGAAGATGTAGCCTTTGCTGATCGAAAACAATTAGAAAGTTTATTACTTAAGATACAAACGGTTCTCAAAAACTTAATCGATTCATTTGCGCTTGGAAATGTAATTAAAAAAGGAGTTCCTATTGCAATCATCGGACCTCCCAATGTAGGTAAATCAACATTATTAAATTGCTTACTCAATGAAGACAAAGCCATAGTAAGTGATATTGCTGGAACTACACGAGACAGTATTGAAGACGAAATTACACTAGAAGGAGTTTGCTTTAGGTTTATAGATACAGCAGGAATTCGGGAAACTGAAAATATAATTGAGAAAATTGGAATTAAAAAAACAAGAGAAAAAATTGAATTAGCATCCTTTGTTTTTCATTTGGTAGATCCAACAGAATTTTTAAAAAACCAAAATCCTTTAACAACTGAGTTAAGAGCGTTTAAAAACCAATACCCCAACAAAAAGCTACTGGTTGTTTTTAATAAAAAAGATCAAAATCATATGTTTAAAATCCCCGAGCAGATTCAGGGTTATCAATCGGTATCAATAAGTGCAAAAATGAATTCCAATATTGATGTCCTTATCGAATTACTTACAGTGCATTTTAAACTTAATCCAACCCAAGGTCAGAGTATTGTTACCAATTCCAGACATTATGGCTCACTCTATGCTGCTCAAAAAGAAGTGATCGCAATTCAAAACGGATTAAGTAATGGTCTTAGCGGTGATCTTTTGTCAATTGACTTACGTCAAGCATTGTTTCATTTGGGAGAGATTACAGGTGAGGTTACAAATGATGAATTGTTAGGTAATATTTTTGAAAACTTCTGTATTGGAAAGTAACGTACTATTCTTTTAGTTTCTTATGCCTGAAAACACTAGTTAATTTGGGTCTTACATAAATAATGAAATATACGTTTCGCATAGTAACAGCATTCCGTTTTTTTTATAAGTTCACATTAATAAACTGTACAATACAGCATATAAAAAAAAGTTTATTCATCAATAAAACATTTTTCATTTTATTAAATTGTCTTAGGATGAGGTTTACAGATAAATAAAAAATTAACCCAAAAGACAAAAAATTAACTTTTAAAGCATTCAAAAATTGTCCTTCAAAAATTAAATCGTAAGAATGCGTGATGTCGCAGAAACTACATTTTAATCCAATAAATGTTTCTATTAGACAAAAATGGGGAATATAAGCACCCTTAAATAAGATGTATAAAACAATTCCAGCTAAAATAAAAAGCTCTTTGAAACGATTAAAGATCGATTGTATTGATGAGAAATTGGAAGTCATCTTTTTCTTTGCTTGGAATTATAAAAATCAGAAAACCTAATGGGAAAAAACAAATGCCTAAAATCCAAGATAAAACATTAGGAATAAAACTATATTGGATGTTAATAAATGTCTCATTCTTTTTGTTTTTATAAAGAGAAACTTGAGTTTTCTGATCATGAAACGTAGACGATGAATGAAATGAAATTAGGTTTGAACTACTTAAAACGGGCATACCTAAAAAATTTAAGCGCTCACTAATTTCATTTAAATCAGTTAATTCTGTTTTGCGAGAAACTATTCCTGTAAACATAATTTATCCTTGCCAAATAAAACCACATGAATTACATGAAGTTGGTTTTTTGGACATTAACAGAGCTAATAAACCAATTGGGAAAAAGCAGATAGCAACAATAATTTGCCAAGATTCATAGCCACCAGATTGTGTTGGTTTTTTACATTCAGGACAGGAAACAACAGCCATAATTTTAATTAATTAAGATAATAATAATAAATCTACAATTATTATTTAATATATCATCTTTGTTGTCTTTTTTTTTAAATGACTTAAAATCAAAAGGTTTGATATTTTTTTAATAAATAAGAAATATATTATTTGAAAATTTATAGCATATATGTATCTTTACTTATGAATTTTGCTTTATGATTCAATTGAAATTGTGTCTGCTTCTAACTATAAAACATTTGTATATTCTTAGCCCAAAGAATAAGGGTTTAATTGTTGTTATTTTTAGTATGTTGTAATCTGGAAAACTAGATATAACTTAATGAGAGGTTTTTTTACTCTATTTATATTATTACTCATACAAGATTCATTGTATGCTCAACTAAGTAAAACACATTATGTGCCGCCAGTTGCTTATTCAAGTGAAACGGGTAGCAATGCCATTCCAAACCAAGGCCACTATTTTTATATATCAACTCCCAGTACAGCATCAGTAACAGTCAACATTAGAGCTGTTGGTGGGGGTGTCACTTCAGCAGTTGTTGCAAATTCATCTCCTTATACTTTTACTATTGATGCTCCTGGAGGTACTGATGAATCTCAAATTGCTATTGGAGCCAGTAGTTCAGATGTCGTTTCTTCAACAAGTAAAGTAATTACAAACAAAGGATATATCGTAGAGGCTTCTTCTGAAGTATATGTAGCTTTAAGAATAGGAAGCGATTCTCAGGCAGGAGCATTGGTAAGTAAAGGTGGTGCTGCCTTAGGAACTGATTTTAGGGTAGGTGCTTTTACCAACTACAATCCGCTATCTAACTATTCGTCGTTTCTTTCTGTTATGGCTTCAGAAAACAATACCCAAATAGTTGTTAATAATATTAAAGACGGGGTTGACCTATTGGACTTTAATGAAAAAACTTTAGGAATCTCAGATTCAGGAATGTTAAACGATATTTCCTTTACGCTTAATAGAGGAGAAAGTTATACCATAATTACGCGTTCTGATCAAGGAACTGACGTTACATCGGCGCTAGAATTTGAAGCTTCTCAAAAAACAAATTCGGATGGGCTTATTGGAGCCTACATAAGTGCAAACAAACCCGTAGTTGTTAATAGTGGATCTATGAATGGTAGCTTTCATAATGGAGGCGGAAGAGATTTTGGTTTTGATCAACTTGTAGATTATAGTAAAGTGGGTACCGAATATATTTTTGTTAAAGGAATGGGATCAGATGGATGGGAAAATATATTGCTTGTTGCTCACTCAAACGAAACCACAATAACGATCAATGGTAACCTTGTTACTAATGCTTTTGTACACGGTAAAGGAGCTAATATATCTGGATCATACATTACTGCCCCTGTTGATTTAAGTATAGATGCAGGAGATTATTATTTGATTGAAGGAGATTTATATTCTCCAGAAGGGAATATGTATATTCAGTCCTCTGCCCCTGTTTTTGCTTTTCAAGGAATAGGGTCCGGAAACAGTGAAGCAAATCAAGGCTTGTTCTTTGTTCCACCTCTAAAATGCTCTAGTCTTGGAGATGTAGATAACATTCCGCTTATTAATAATATTGGAACTACAGTTTATACCGGTAACCTAAATATCATAAGCAAAAAAAATGCAATCATTACCCTATCGGATGACAACAACTCCAATCAGGCCATAGAATCCCTGTCTGTTGCAACGATGAGTGGTCCTTTTGATGTTTTGGGAAATGTAGATTATCAATCCTATGTTATTTCAAATCTAAATGGGAATGTTTCTCTTGTTGGTAACGATGAGTTGTATTGCTCTTATTTTAATCAAAATGGAGCAGCATCATCGGGTGCTTTTTATTCTGGATTTTCTTCTCCTCCTGAATTTCCAACAGAAATTATCGGCTCCGGTCTGTATGGTTATTGTTTACCTAATTTAGGTCTTTCGTCAGGTAATATGGATCTTTTTACAAGTTTTGAATGGCAGTATAGCAGCGGTTCTGATTTTAGGACCCTAGCTGGAAGTATAAATCAAGCGACGATATCTCCAACTTTAGGAGGAAAATACATGATTCGGGGATATATTAGCTGCCCTGGAGAGCCTCCCGAGTTTTTAGATTCTGATTCAATAACGGTCTCAGTATGTCCTCCTGACACAGATAATGATGGATTTTTAGACCCCATAGATGATTGTCCATTCGCTGCAGGAGTTTCTTTTTTAAACGGATGCCCCTGGCCTATTTATATCGGAAATAATTATAAAACTAGCTTGACTTCAAATACAATTGATATTGAAATTGAGCGGTATTACTGTAGTTTAACAGAATCAACTTATTTCAACAGGGCCTATCATTCTGGAGCAGCATCAGAACCAGTTGTTGGAGATTTTATTATTTATAACGATAATTATTTTTTCTCAAGTAGACTTGTTTTTGATACAGAAGGATCTGCACACATGAAACTTCGTGATTCTAATAAAATAATTCAAGTGAATAAGTCAAACGGCGAAATAATTGCCATTTATACCTGTCCATAAATGTTACTATTTAAAATCATAAAGAACCATCATATAAATCAAAGTTTTTTTTATTTGAAGTAATAGTTTAGTTTTGACAATTAGTAAAAATAATCCGGTCATGTTTAGAATGAATTTATGAGAATCACTATTTTTATTTGTCTCTTTTTATACAGTGTTTTGGGCAGGTCTCAAGACACCTTTACTCCAAAAAAATCCGAGGTTTCAAAAATAAATATCGATGGTGTTTTATCTGATGGTGAATGGGAAAATGCAGTCCGAATTCCACTTGATGTTGAATTTTCACCTGCAAACAACATAGCCGCAAGAAAAGAAACAATTGCATATATTACCTACTCGGGGCGTTATTTGTTTGTTGGTATTTATGCTAAGGATAACCCCGAAAATATTCGTGCTTCTATACGACCTAGAGACGACAATAACTTTTGGAACGATGATGTAATATTGTTACGCTTAGACCCGTATGCGGATGCAAGAAATAATTTAGGGTTAGCCGTAAATGCTTTAGGAAGTCAATTTGATATTAAACAAGTAAATGCACTTTCGGATGAAGATCGCTATGACAGTAGTTTTAATGTAAACTTTGAATCTAAAGGAACAATCGTTGCTGATGGGTATCAGGTTGAAATGAAAATTCCTTTTTCAGAAATTCCTTTTCCAAATGGAAAAAATCAAACCTGGCATGTTAACTTTTACAGAAGGTACATAGAAAACGGGAATGAAATTGAAGTAAGCAGTCAACCCCGTGATCGAGATAATTCGTGTGTAGTTTGTCAAACTACTGACAGACTCGTTCTAAATGATGTTGAAATTGATAAGCGCTTAGAATTTTTACCCTATTTATCAAGTAACTTATCTGCTGAAAGAGGAACTCCAGAAACAAAGATAACTTACGGAGAACCTAAAGTTGGTGTTGGTTTAGGGGTTAATTTAGACCTCAATAAAAACACCAGTTTAGAGGTTACAATAAACCCTGATTTTTCTCAAGTAGAAGCTGATGTAACACAGATAGATGTTAATTCTTCGTTCTCATTATTGTATCCTGAGCGTAGGCCTTTCTTTAATCGCGGATCAGATTTAGTTAATTTTTCTGGAGGTGCTTTTTATTCAAGATCAATAGCAGAACCAACCGTAGCTGCTAAAATAATTAGTCAAGGTAAAAAATCACGTTTCTTTGTTTTGAGTGCCTTAGATAATGTCTCGCCCTACCTAGTTGGTGGTGAAGACCGGTCTTTTATAGGAAGCGGAGGTAGAAGTTTGGCCAATGTGTTTCGGTATCAAAACCTAATAAGCAATACCTCAAGATTTGGAGCTGTAGTGACCAGCCGATTTTATGATGGAGGTGGTTATGGAAATTTAATTGGAATGGATGGACTTTTTCTACTTAATAAAAAATGGCGTTTAAGTTTTGAAGTATTTAAGAATTTTAATAAAGAGCCTGTTCAAGATTGGATCGATACCGAAGAAAGTATTCAAGGAAAGTCAATTGCGTTAGATGGGGATAAATTAAATGGAAATGCGCTATATTTTCAATTATACAGAAACACAGAACATTGGCAAAGTGTATTTTTCTACAGAGATATTTCTCCTCAATATCGTGCCGATATTGGCTTTGTAGTGCGTAATAACCGAAGATGGGGAACAGTAGTTCATCGTTACGTTAACATAATCAATAAGCCTGGATTACAAGCTTTTGGTTTTGGAACCAAAATAGATTTAGTATACACACACCAAGATCTTTTTAAAAACTTTAGTGTTGATCTGGATGCATTTATAAAAACTTACGGACAAACTGAACTGAATTATACGCTAGACTTTGACGCTGTGAAAACTTTTTTAGGGGTTCGATTCAGAAACCTCCCAACCCATCAGTTTTCACTTTCAGGTGCACCCTCAGAATCGTTTAACTTTAGAATGAGCGCTAATACTGGAAAAGACCTTTCAATGAATGAAATAATACCTGAAGTAGGTTTGCTTCGTTCATCATATTTAACATTAGGCATTCAAATTAACGACAAACTAAATGTAAATCCATCTTATAGATATTCCCGATTGGAGCGAACAAATGGTAGTTCAGATTACTTTAAAGGATCAATAATCCGACTAAATGTTCGTTACCAATTTAATCAGGCATTTAATGTTCGAATAATTGCTGAGAAAAACAGTTTTACCAATCAATTTTATATTCAACCTTTAATTCAATGGAATCCAAATCCTTCTACTATTTTTTATTTTGGGGGGAATCAAACGACGATTGAAGACCTTGAGGATGCCCATTTTCAAATACTACAATTTAATAGATCCCAACTGTTTGTTAAATTCCAATATCTGATTGGTTAATTTAAAACAATTATCTTTTGTTAAGATTTACTAATTTGACCGTTCACTTTATTATATTTGTTTAAACTAAAAAGTACGATTATGGGAGTAGGAGGCATCGTGGTTTATACATTTTTATTTTGTTTGGCAATTTTAGTTGTTATCGAGATTAAAGAGCGTATATAAAAGTCTATGGATTGAATTTGTTTAGGATTTGACAAACAAAATAAAAAATTAAAATCAAATGTTATGGAAACATATAAATGTGAAAAGTGTGGAATGGCAGTAAACGCGGGTTGTGCTACTTGTAACGAACCTTTAGTAAATGGAACGCTTCAGTTAGAAGATGGAAGTTCTGTTCAAATTTCTCAATGCCCTAAATGTGAAGGGAAAATTAAATCTCCACAATGTTGTGGAATGGACATGAGTTGTTCTGTTTGAATATAAATAAATGATATTAGACCTTAATAGGTCTTTTTTTTATAATATAGTTACTCTAATAAAGAGCCTTTATGAATTTTGTGTTCTATGCTTTACAAGGGTGCTATTTTAGTTCATTATAAAAATTTAATACTATGGAATGGTTTATTAAGAATAGATGGTGGATATGGTCTGTTACTGGAGTTTATCTGGTTTACAGACTATTAACATCTATATATTATTAAAAAATAATATTTTTTTCGTTATTTAAAGCCCTAACCGAATGAATCAAAATAACCTAACATTTCAATTACCTGGAAGAAATGAGAGTACTACATCAAGTATATGCTTAGCAGAAAACAGCACTTTAAAGTCTGTTTTTTACATCATCAACCGTTAACTAAAAAATTGTCAATAGTCACTAAATCGCCTTTAAATGTATTTTTAGGACCTGTGCAGACGTCTTGAGCGTTGTCATTATCAGCCAATAGTATTTTATTCATTTGATTTTGTCCCTTCGTAAAGATATAATAATCAAATATGGGAGAAAGCTGTCCTTCAACAGGCAAAACATGTTGTTTAAAATAAGTGCCCTTATTCTCGAAAATAACCTAACTGAACGTGTGTATTTCTAATGTAGTTGCTAAGTTCTGTTCTTCTGGAGTTAAGATTTTATTTAAACATCCCGTTGCGTATAAATTGTAATTCCTAAAAACCTTTTTGTTGTATTGAAGTTGATTCAAGAAATTGTTGCTTAAATGAATTGGAGCGTATCTCCCTTCATTATAGGCAAATATTCCGTTGTTTTGTTTTTAAATATTCCCGCCTCATTAATTAATAAAGCTGTTTGTGGTGATTCAGATTAATTATATGGACGAAAACGAGCAGTTAACAAAAGGTCTAAATCACTATCTCCGTCTATATCAAAACTAATTACTTTAGATGTTGCTTCATTAAAACTAGGTAAAATTTCTTGGGCTAGAGTAAAATTACCAAAACCATCATTGAAAGCAATCTCATCTTGAAGCAGCTCGGAGGCATTAATACCATTATACATAGATACTTATTAATCAATTAGTTATGAGAAATGTTTTAGTTTTAGAATAAAATACTTCTTCTTAATTCCAAAAATTATTTAGTAGAAAACCTGATATATTGTGCTTTTACAAATGATTATTTCATCAAAACAATTAAATTCAATAACTAATAATTAACTAAAACAAGAGAATAGTTATTGGAAAGCTTTAATTTTAAATTATATACTTATTCGAACGAAAACTCATAAAAAATTAAATATATTCATGTTAAATTCTCTTTTAAAAATACATCTGCTATCCTTTTTATTAATTAGTAGTTTCCTCCTGTTTGGACAAATAAATCCTGAAGGAATTGACATTGCACGAGATGCATATGGAGTTCCGCATATATTTGCAAAAACTGATGCAGAAGTTGCTTATGGACTTGCTTGGGCTCATGCCGAAGATGATTTCTTAACCATTCAGCAATCGTACTTAGCTGGGAATAACATGTTGAGTAAGCATCTTGGAATTAAAGGGTTACCTGCTGATTTTCTTGCTCAGTTTATTCGATCTGATGAACTTGTTGAACGAGATTTTGAAATAAAAACCAGTCCTGAATATAAAAAGTTACTGGAAGGCTATGCTGCCGGAATAAATCGATATGCAGAAACTCACCCTGAGGAGGTTTTATCTCAAGAGCTTTTTCCTGTTACTCCAAAAAGAATGATGCGTTATGCTCAATTACAATTATTTATTTCTTCTAAAGGTGATTATTGGGTTTCTAAGATTATAGAAGATGATTTAAACTATACTTCTACAAAAGAAGAAACAAAAGGTTCTAATACATTTGCATTTAACAGCTCTAAGACTACTGATGGAAACACATATCTAGCCATCAACACCCACCAGCCATTAGACGGTCCTGTTTCTTGGTACGAAGCCCACTTATGTAGCGAAGAAGGAACAAATATAATAGGAGCTCTTTTTGCAGGAAGTCCAAGTGTTTTGATTGGAGCAAACGAATATCTAGGATGGGCCCATACCGTAAATCAACCTGATAAAACCGATGTATTTGCTTTAGAAATGCACCCAAAAAAAAAGGGAGTTTATATGGTCGATGGAGAAGAATATACTTTAGAAAAATTTAAAGCAAAATTAACCGTTAAGGTCCTTGGGATTCCAATAAAAGTTGCCAAAAAATATTACCGAAGTATTTATGGTCCTACGCTTAAAAACAAATCAGGATATTACGCTGTACGCACACCTGCACTCTATGAAGTTAGAGGTTTAGAGCAATGGTGGCGAATGAATAAGGCTAAATCATTTAAGGAGTTTTATGACATCTTAAAAATGAAAGCACTGCCGGGCTATAACATAGGATATGCGGATAAGAACGATACTATTTTCTATGTTTCGAACGGTCTTATACCAAAAAGAGCCGTAGGATATAATTGGAAAGAAGTGGTTCCTGGAAACACGATGAAGACCCTTTGGACGGAATACTATAACCTAGAAGAGTTACCACAGGTACTCCAACCTAAATCTGGTTACTTTTATAATACAAACCATTCGCCTTTTAAGTCAAGTGATGAAGACAATAATCCAGATGGAGATAAATTCTCTATGGACATGGGCTTTGAGCGCTATGACAACAACAGGTCGATACGCCTTAAGGAACTTATCGATGCCGAAGATAAAGTTTCGTATGAAGATTTTAAACGCATGAAATATGACCGTCAATATCCTGCGGTTATGAATTTTTCTTGGATGGATATTAATGCCCTTTTCGATATTGATTCAAAAAAATACCCAGACATAGCTCCACTAATTGATAGAATCCAAAACTGGGATAGAAAAACAGATGCAACTTCAATAGGCGCGGGTTCCTTTGCTGTATTCTATTATAGTCTATATAAGTATTACGATAAATTACCTGAACCTAAAATATTTCCTAAAACATTTTTAGTACAAGCTCTTCGAGAATCTAAAGCGTATATGTTAAAATATTTTAAAACAACCGACATAACATTAGGAGACTATCAAAAACTGGTGCGTGGAGATAAAGAACTACCTGTTTTCGGATTACCAGATGTGCTTACTTCTATGAATTCAAAACTGTATAAAGATGGTAAGATAAAAGTTGTAAGTGGAGAGTCTTATATAGAACTGGTTCGCTTTACTCCCGAAGGAACACTTATTGAATCTTCAATATCTTATGGAAGTTCTGATCATCCAGATTCACCTCATTATGGGGATCAAATGGAAATGTACACTCAGTTCAAAACTAAAACAATGTCGTTGAGTAAAGAAGATGCATATAAAAACGCTAAGCGAATTTATCATCCAAAATAAAACTTAGTCTAAAACTAAAGCATCTTGATAGATGGCAATATAACGATCAACTATTTGATTTAAATCAAATTTTCTGGCTTCGTTTTGTGCATTGGTTTTAAATTGTTCTAAAAGGTCATCGTTTTTCAGGAGTTCGATGCTTTTTTTAGCCATTCCATTGATGTCACCTACATCGAACAGAAAGCCTGTTTTACCTTCAACGTTGACCTCCGATAAGCCTCCAGTGTTTGATGAAATTACTGGTACTTTCATCATCATTGCTTCCAATGCAGCTAAACCAAAGCTTTCGGTTTCTGAGGGTAATATAAAAAGATCTGAATAACAAAGAACTTCGAATACTTGATTACTTTTTCCAATGAATTTTACAGAGTCATCAATCCCTTGTTTTGCACAATATTCCATTGCTTTTTCTTTGTCAGGCCCCTCGCCTACCATTATTAACTTCGCTGGGATTTCATTTAATATTTTTTCAAAAATTTTGACCACGTCCATAATTCGTTTAACTGGACGAAAATTACTAACGTGTGAAATAATTCTTTCATGAGATTGAGCTATTACGCCACGCTCACATTCTTCGCTGTGGTTTGAATGCTTTGTAAAATCAACAAAATTTGGAATAACTTGTATTTCTTTTCTAATGTTAAATAAATCAAGGGTATCCTGCTTGAGACTTTCAGAAACTGAGGTTACACAGTCTGAATGATTGATACTGAATTCTACCGCAGATTTATAAAATGGATGACTCCCAACTAATGTAATGTCGGTGCCATGTAATGTGGTAACAATAGGTAATTTTATTCTCTGATCTTGCAACATTTTCTTTGCCATATATGCTGCATATGCATGAGGAATAGCATAATGGACATGTAAAACTTCGATTTTATGGAGTTTAACCATGTCAACTAATTTACTCGAAAGAGCAAGTTCATATGGTTGAAATTGAAAAAGAGGATAATCTGGAACGTTTACTTCATGAAAATGAAGGTTTTCACTTAGAGCATCTAAACGAACGGGTTGCTTATATGTAATGAAATGTATTTCATTTCCTTGTTGAGCTAATGCTAGGCCTAGTTCTGTAGCTACTACTCCACTCCCACCAAATGTAGGATAACATACAATTGCTATTTTCAAGTCTTGAGTTTTTAATTTATAATTGAATCGTAAATATACTGTTGAATTCGGGTTCGAATGTCATGTTTTAATAATAAGTTATTATCCATTGTAGGATATGTTCTGTTGGAAAGAAAAATATAAATCAATTCGTTTTCTGGATCTGCCCAAGCATATGTGCCTGTAAAACCCGAATGACCAAAACTAGATTTAGGGACACAGCCACAAGTTGAACCACTACCTTCTAATTGAGGTTTATCAAACCCTACTCCTCGTCTGTTGCCTTGATCACAATAAAGGCATTGATTAAATTGATCAAATGTTTCTGCCGAAAAATAGCGTTTACCAGCATAGGTGCCTTTATTTAAAAACAATTGCATTAAAACCGCTACTTCACTTGCGTTGGAAAAAAGTCCTGCATGACCTCCAACACCACCCAACATAGCAGCAGCCATGTCATGAACTTCTCCTTTTAATTCCTGATTTCGATAGTAAGAATCAATTTCAGAGGGAATTATAGTTTGGTTTGGTGTATTCTTATTTGGATTAAATGTTGTTCGATTTAATCCTAAAGGAAGATAAAAAGAGTCGCGAGCCAAAACCTCAAGAGACTCATTATAACGATTTTCAAATAAATCTTTCATAAAGAAATAAGGCAAATCAGAGTATTTATAAATTAGAGAATCTCGCAATTCACTTTCAAGAATTTGATTACTTATTAGTTCAGGTAAATCTCTTTTTCCATAAAAGTGATCAGCAACTGGAATAGAGAAACGCTTGCTTTTTCGTTTTCTATAAAACTTCTTATTTAATTTTGAAGACCCTTTTTTTAAGGTTTCTTTATAAAAGGGAATCCAAGGGGTTAGTCTAGCGAAGTGTGAGAGCATATCCTGAATACTTATGTCCGCCTTGTTAGATTGTTTCCATTCTTCATTTAAATCTCCTAAGCGGGTTTCTAAAGTTAATTTACCCTGGTCTACCTCCTTCAT
>Ga0209091_10000521_pt1 | contig 36476 bp, 29 predicted proteins | sample ArcticOcean_MG_C_6_FD_187438 | JGI IMG/M metagenome (GOLD analysis project Ga0209091, IMG submission 187438) | Marine microbial communities from western Arctic Ocean - ArcticOcean_MG_CB8_128 (SPAdes) (version 2) | ecosystem: Environmental > Aquatic > Marine > Oceanic | place: Arctic Ocean...
AAAATTATATGTGTATAACGATCAAAATTAGTATTTTGCATTAAATTTCGATCGCTTATGGTGACGGGGATTTGCATTCTCTGGTCAAGAAGATGCCAGATTTCTCCAACGTTATACCAATCCATATCTCGTCCAGCGATCAATAAGATATTTGGTTTTTTTACAGCTTTATTGAATTGACTGCCTATATCTGGTGTTTTGGACCCAAGAACACTTCTTCCTGAGGTCAACGAATGTATTTCAATCCCTGTGTCATCTGCGAGATTTGTTAAAGTATTATGGATTGATTCCGGTGTTACTAATTGTCTATCGAATGAAACAATAATGCTGCCACGATCAAATTGATAAGGACCTTTAGAGGTCGAAGCATTAAAAGGATTTAAAGCAACCTTCGCTAAAAGACCCGCATTTAAAATTTGATAAAGAGCTTTTGGTGCATAATAGTTCGACCATTCGAAAGCATAGGCATAATCTGGTTGATCAATTATTGGTGATGAAGATTTAGTGTTCTTAACTAACTTGCCTACGAGCTTGTTACTAAGATTGATATCCTTTATTTCGTTGTATTCAAGTCCATAAGCTAATGGAAGTGTCCATGTTGAAACATCGTAAAATTTACTGTCTTCAAATTCATTTGCAAGATCAAACATGCCTCTTATCAAGGTATGCTGTGATTGATTAAGAGGCACAATTATGGCGTCGTCACGTTTGTAGTGAGTCTTATTAAGAGTCACATCGCCATTAAGATGGTATACATTGATTCGATGAAAATTGAGCAAATCAATAAAGTGATATAAACGCGCTTTATCTTTTCCTGCGCTTAAGACATAGGCTTTTATGGGGTGCTGTGCTGCTCTATCATTGGCATTACGATAAAAATCTTTTTGATAGGACAACAATTCCATTTTATTATTAATCGCTCCCTGAGCGTTCGTAATGCTGGTTCTGAAGTGTTTAATGATATTTTCGCGATAGGTTCTGATGCCATTGCTGGTGTCAATTTCGATTCCTCTGGCTGAGCTTGCTTCATGTAAAATCCCTATGCCCCCATTAACAAGTGGAAAAGAGGAACCTTTTCCGAGGAAGAAGTGATCATAACGATCGCCATGGAAATACAATCTTTTTTGTGAATCTAAAAATGCTTCTGAAGGCTTAACTACTTTTCCAACCAGCTCCATGCCTTGTTTTGGAATTAGAGGGTGATTCCTGGTGGGTACTCCAGGGGAGAAATAATACGTTTGTTCACTTCCCATCTCATGGTAATCCACTGAAACATTGGGGCGCCATTCATGCCATTTTTTTACCCAAGCTCGAGGTTCTGGTTGCGTAACTGAGATCCATTGTCGATTTAAATCAAAACCATAATGATTGGTTCTAGCAAGTCGACCATCGTAGTTATGTTCTATATGTTCTGGGTTTGAGTTGGGAATTTGACTGCTGAATGTATCTAGCCAGGCGACACGATTTGCGTGTCCATCGGGATTAAAAACAGCAGTAATTAAGATAACACTGTTGTTTAGTAGGGCATCAATTTCTTTACCTTTAGCCGCAGCGAGATGATAGACAGTAGGCAGTGCCGCATCCATACCGCTTGATTCAGCTCCATGGACACCATAATTAAGCCAAGTGACTACCGGCATATTTTTTTTAACATTTTGATTGAGCTTGGGCTCAGTAAGAGCAATATGTTGTTTTTTAATGGCATCAATATTGTCTTGATTAGATTCAGAAGTAGCTACGACGAATAAAATAGGCCTTCTTTCATGTGAAAAACCTATAGTTTCTATGGTTAAACGATTGGATAAACTTGCCACTAATTTTAGGTAATCGACTAATTCATGATGTCTGATGGGAGCTGAACCTAATGGTCTACCAAGAAACGTTTGGGGTGAAGGAATAGTAGCATCATAATTAATATTGGTTGGATACATCTCTTGATCGATAGCTTGGAGGCTATTTGCAAAGGTAAGGTGATGGATAAGTATGGCGCCAATAACCCAGATTATTTGGTTGATTATTTTTTTCACTGTATTCCTTTTTATTTTTATATTTAAGCTAAGAATAAAATATCCTAAATTAGAACTAAATGACATTATTTGTTTTATTAAAATTATCGTGCATTATTAGTTAAGTATCTGATTTATTTGATTGATATTACAATCAAATAGCTATACTTTGTTGGGGTTTTATTATCACAGGCAAAAGTCAAAAGGTAATCTCATGTTAAGTATTATTATTTTAGCAGCCGGGAAGGGCACGAGAATGAATTCGGCTTTGCCAAAGGTATTGCAGCCTTTGGCTGATAAGCCTTTACTTGAGCACGTGATATCCTCTGCAAAATCTCTTGAGCCCGATGAGATACATATAGTCCATGGTTTTGCCGGTGAAATGATAAAACAACATTTTGAATCAAATTCTAAACTTATATGGGCACAACAAAAAGAACAACTTGGTACTGGGCATGCTGTGATGCAGGCCGCGAAGAATATATCACCTGAAAATAAAGTACTTATATTGTATGGAGATGTTCCCCTTGTAAGGTTGGAAACGTTAAAAATATTGATTGAAAATCATCAAAATAATGAAATTTCATTACTGACGGCAATCCTACCGAATGCGGATGGATATGGAAGAATTATTCGTCAAGAAGGAAATGTTCAAGCTATTATTGAAGATTCAGATGCTAGTGAGATAGAGAAAAACATCAACGAAATTAATACCGGTATAATGTATTGCGATGCAGGGCAGTTAAATGGTTGGTTGAGTAAACTGAATAACAATAATATCAGAGGTGAATATTACTTAACCGATATTATTGATCTGGCAGTTAAAGATGGCATTAAAGTAAATGGCATTGAGGCAAAAAAATGGGAAGAAGTGATGGGCATCAATGACAAAAAAGAATTAGCAAAAGCAGAGCGCCTGCACCAAGAAAATTTGGCAAATGATTTAATGGTTCAAGGAGTCTCGTTGTTAGATCCATCTCGCTTGGATATAAGAGGCTCACTAACCTGTGGAAAAGATGTTGTTATAGATATAAATGTTATTTTTGAGGGCGAGGTTGTGATTGGGAATAATGTCAGTATTGGACCCAATAATATTATCAGAAATTCAGAAATTCACGACAACACTGTTATTCATGCAAATTGTCACATAGATAACGCACTAATTGGCCAAAAATCAACAATTGGACCGTATGCTAGATTGAGACCGGGCACTGATTTGTCTGAAAATGTAAAAATTGGGAACTTTGTTGAAGTAAAGAAAAGCACAGTGGGCAAGAATAGTAAAATAAATCATTTGAGTTATATCGGTGATGCAAAAATAGGCTCCTCGGTTAATATTGGTGCAGGTACGATTACTTGTAATTATGATGGCGCCAATAAACATAATACGATCATTAAGGAGGGCGCATTTATTGGTTCTGGAGTAGAATTAGTTGCGCCTGTTGTGGTTGAAAAAAATGCTACTATTGGCGCAGGTTCTACCATATCAAAATCAGCACCAGAAGAGAGTTTGACGCTAGAGCGAGGTCGTCAAACTAGTCATGATAAATGGCGACGACCTATAAAAAAAATATAAATTAATGAGCAAAAAAATGGAATATAAATAATGTGTGGGATTGTCGGTGCGGTTAGTGAGAGAAATGTTACTCCCATATTAATGGAGGGGTTGCGTCGTCTTGAATACAGAGGCTATGATTCCGCCGGTATTGCTATCTTTGAAGACAATAACATAAAGCGATTACGTCGGGCAGGTAAGGTCCAGGAGTTGCAAAATGCCTTGGATAAAAATCCATTAATAGGCACGCTTGGAATTTCTCATACCAGATGGGCAACGCATGGAGTGCCGACAGAAAATAATGCACATCCACATCTTTCTGAGCAGGATATTGCTCTGGTCCATAATGGTATTATCGAAAATCATGAAGCTCTAAAAAAAGAGTTACTTGATCAAGGTTATAAATTTGAATCAGATACCGATACCGAAGTTATCGTGCATCGTATTCACTTTCATCTAGCCTCAAGTAATGATTTATTTGCTGCGGTCAATTTGACGGTGCGTGAGCTAGAAGGTGCGTATGCATTGGCAGTTATTAGTAAAGATGAGCCACAAAAAATGATTGTTGCTCGTTCTGGCTGTCCGGTTGTAATTGGTCTGGGAATTAATGAAAATTATGTTGCTTCAGATGTGGCCGCACTTTTACCCGTAACAAATAATTTTATGTTTTTAGAGGAAGACGATACCGCTATTATTGAGCAAGATAAGGTCGCGGTATTTGATGGCGAAGGACATGAAGTAACCAGAAAAGTTACAGAAAGTAAACTCTCCTCAGAAGCGACTGAACGAGGTGAATTTAAGCACTTTATGCTTAAAGAAATATACGAACAATCTAGTGCGGTAGGCAATACACTTAATCAACGTATTGCCGATGGCCAAGTACTTGAGAATGCGTTTGGGCCCAACACCAGTATAGCGCTTGACCAAGTTGAGGCAGTGCATATTGTGGCATGTGGAACGAGTTATCATGCCGGGCTAGTAGCGAGGTATTGGATCGAAGATATGTGTCGAGTGCCTTGTACTGTCGAAATTGCCAGTGAGTATAGATATCGTAATCCGGTGGTACCAAATAACACGCTATTCGTCACTATTAGTCAATCGGGTGAAACCGCAGATACCTTAGCGGCTTTGAGATTAGCAAAAAAAGAAAAGTACATATCCACATTAGTGATCTGTAATGTTCCTGAAAGTTCCATGGTCAGAGAGTCTGATATGGTTTTAATTACTAATGCTGGACCTGAAATTGGTGTTGCATCAACCAAGGCGTTTACTACTCAGTTAGCGGCCTTATCTTTGCTTACTATTGTGATTGGCAGGCGGCACGGCTTAACAAAGGAGCAAGAAAAAGAGCTGGTTGGACAACTATTAGAATTACCTGAACTTATTAATCAAGTCTTAGCTCTGGATAGTAATATAGAAATACTTGCTCAGCATTTTGCAGATAAACATCACGCTTTATTTTTAGGACGTGGCATACAAAATGCAGTTGCTATGGAAGGTGCTTTAAAATTAAAAGAAATTTCATATATTCATGCTGAAGCTTATGCGGCAGGAGAATTAAAACACGGACCATTGGCTTTGGTGGATGAAAATATGCCGATCGTTGCAATCGCTCCCGATGATAAATTGCTTGAGAAGTTAAAAAGTAATTTACAAGAAGTAAGGGCAAGAGGTGGCGAACTATATGTATTTGCAGATCCACGGGTTCAATTTGCTGACAAAATAGGTACTCATACAACAATGATGCCAGCTGCAATAAAAGATTTTCAAGCACCAATTTTATATACAATTCCGTTACAGCTGCTTTCTTATCATGTTGCAGTATTGAAAGGCACTGATGTTGATCAGCCTAGGAATCTAGCTAAATCTGTCACGGTTGAATAGGTCTACAGGTGGGGTTTTAAATATAAATGGCAATATTTAACTCGGAACTACAAAACCCTAATACAAAATTTTTTATCTTAGATACAGGTCGAATCGAGCATAGAGACATCGACTTTGAGATGTATTCGTGGAACAAACACCGATACAATTTAATGAATCCAGGTGACCTTTTCATTTACAGAAAACCCCAAAAGGTTTCCGAAAATGGTAAATTTTATTTCTTTGGTGCTGGCAAGATAGAGCAAATCTCCGAGGTTGCACCTGAAGCATTGAACTTTAAACAACCTGGTGATCTTGAGGCATCTATCTCAAAACCCATATTGTTTGATCAGTTTTTATATCAAGACCAAATCCATCCAACAGAGTTAAAAGATACAAGAAAAGAAAAAGACGATTCTTGGAATCATTTTTTTAACAATTACGGAATGAATCAAATAGACTCGGATGTTTTTTCCTTTTTGCTAAGCAAAGGATTGGGCAAGCAACAACAAGTTGATACAGAAACAAATGAGTTGAGAGTTGCTGTCCATAAGCAAGTTCTTCAAAGGAATCATGAGGTAAGCAACTCTGAAGCAACTGTAAAAACAAGGGGAAAATATCAAAGAATATTTAGAGAGGATATTGTTTTACCAAACTATGATTATGAATGTGCAATTACCGGGATTAAGACCCTTTCACTTTTAAGGGCAGCACATATTGTTAGATGGGCAGATAATAAAAAGGAAAGACTGAATCCTCAAAACGGAATATGTTTGTCTGTTTTAGCAGATGCATGTTTTGAAAAAGGATTTATTACGATTGACAGTAATTACAAAGTACAAGTGTCCGAAAAAGCAAAGAAAGATCCTGCTTTATTTGAGGAGATTGCAAGATATGATGGATTAAAAATTAATTTACCAAAATTAAAAGAAAATAGACCCGCAAAAAGATTTCTTCTCGAACATCAAAATAGGGTAAGTTAATTAAGATTATTACACCGGACAATTAGTGGGGAATGATCACTAAGATTAATCCAGTCTTCATATTTACCCAATTCAACATAACTTAATTCCAGTGACTTTAAATATAAGTAATCAATATGATATTTCTTTGACTTTTGCTTAGTATGAAAAAAAGTTGCTGATTCTTCACAACCAAAATCATCATCAGTATTTGCATGATACGCACTAGTAAACCCCAAACTCTCTAAATGAGTGTTTATACTCTGAAAGTTATTCTTATTGTTAGGTTTGTCCCAAATAACTGAATTATTGAAATCTCCCCCAAATACGCATGGCAACTCTCCATCTGACAACCATTCTTTATAGAACTCAATTGCTTTAATTGTTTCACCACTAACATTATCACCAAACTTTTTTGCTCTGTGGTTGTATGCCCACACCCCAAGTATTTTTAAGTTATCAGACCTAATAGGAAGAAAATTTATTAAATCTTGATTATGAGAGGAATCTAAACAAGCACTCCCATTTTTTATGAGAATACCTAAACCTTTTTTTTCAATTCTGCCTGTCCAAAAAAATTTTGAGTTTGGGAAATAGTCTTCGTTTAGTTTTTCACATTCTTGGATAATACAAACATCTGCATCCATGTATTCAATATGCTCATATTTTTTTGCAAAATTCAGGTTGCAGTTCCAAGTAACTATCTTCATTTCACAATCTTATCAAAAGTATTCTATTAAAAGAGGGGATACCTCTTTTGTTGTGAAGGGAATATCATTACGATAGTGGTTATGAAGTTGATTTGTAGTAACCGTAACGGTGAAGGTAAAGAAACCCCACCTGTTAAATATATTCCGTAACGGTGGAGTAATTCAGCAAGGTGTAGTTCTAGAGTTCACTTCTTTCTCTAAAGAAGGAACTCTTTTTTAGTCTTTGATCTCAGAAACTTTACAAGGGCAGATCTAGAAGATCTTGCAAATTTTCACATTCAGCTTTTCAAATTTAAACTTTTTTATATAACGCTTAATGCACTATGGTTGTATAGTGTCATCATTACTTATGATTATAAATACTGAAAAACTTGTCAGATCTTTTGAGGTTGGCACTCAAAAAATTGATGCTCTAAGGGGCATAGATTTATCCGTAGAAAAAGGGGAATTTATATCTATTATGGGACCATCTGGATCTGGAAAGACTACTTTGATGAATATAATTGGATGTCTAGACACCCCAACAAGCGGTAATTATTATCTCAATAATCAATTAGTAAACAATCTTGATGATGATGCACTAGCAAGAATACGAAATAAAGAAATAGGGTTTGTATTTCAGTCATTTCACTTGCTTGCCAAGAATTCAGCTTTAAGTAATGTAATGCTGCCCTTAAAATATGCTGGAACAGAAAAGAATGAAGCTGAACAAAGAGCTAAGGATGTTTTAAAACAGGTAGACTTAACTGATAGAATGCAGCATGGTCCATCAGAGTTATCAGGCGGGCAACAACAAAGAGTTGCAATAGCAAGAGCACTTGTAAATAAACCAAGCATTTTATTTGCGGATGAACCAACAGGTAATTTAGATTCTAAAACTGGTGAAGATGTGATGAATCTTTTCAAAAATCTCAATGAAGAGGGGCAGACTATTATATTAATTACACACGAAGAGAATATTGCGAGACAATCAAAAAGAATTATTAATATTAAAGATGGATTAATTGAATCTGATTCAAAAATTTAAACATATGAAAAAAATTAATTATAAAAATCTACTATTAGTCATATCCATCGCTATTGTCTTAACTGCATGTGGCTCTGACGATAAGTCTGAGGAGACAACCTTTTACAAGAAAGAGAGCGTAACGCAAAAAAAATTAGAATTAACCATCGAAGCTTCTGGGGTCATTGAGGCAATTTCATCCGTGGAAATAAAATCAAAAGCATCTGGTGAGATTTTATATTTAGGTGCAGAGGTTGGAGATTTTGTAGAAAAGGGCTCTATGTTGGCACAAATTGACAAAAGAACACCAACAAATATATTAGATCAATCTGCATCTGATCTTGAGGCCTCAAAGGTAAGGCTTGAGAATGCAGAGTCTCAATATAAAAGAGGAAAAGAATTACACGCTCAAGGAAGCTTGTCTGAAAAGGACTTTGAAGATATTCAAGAAAATCTCGCTCAGGCCAAATCAAGTTTAGTAAGAACTCAAGTTACCTATGAAAACGCAAAGATTGCACTTGATGATACCGTTGTAAGATCGCCTGTCGATGGTACGATAATCTCCAGGCCTGTTGAAGTTGGTCAAGTTATCTCCTCTCCCACATCAGCAGTTGGTGGAGGAACAGTGTTGATGACCATGGCTGATTTATCTAAAGTAAGAGTTCGAGCTCTGGTGGATGAAATTGATGTAGGCAAAGTTTCTATTGGCCAAATAGTTTTAATCAAAGTTGCTGCATATAGAGATAAGGAATTTTTCGGTACAGTTGCAAAAATTGAACCGTTAGCAAAAATTGAGCAAAACGTTACCACTTTTCCTGTGCTTATCGATATAAATAATGATGAGAATTTACTACTTTTAGGTATGAATACAGATGTAGTAATAGAAGTGCTAAATAAAGATGTCACAGTTAGTGCTCCGACTATGTCCTTAAGAACTAGAAAGGATATTTATTCGGCTGCCTTAATCCTAGATATACCAGAAGAAACAGTTGATATATTTTTAACAGATAAAGTAAAAGGCGAAAATTATAATAAATTTATTGTCATTAAAGACTCCAAGCAAGGACCAGAATTATCATGGGTTAAAATTGGCTCTTCGGATTTATCTTATGTTGAGATATTAACAGGCTTAGAATCCGAGGATATTGTGTTTATTTTGCCAAGCAAAGGTCTCTTTGATTATCAGAAAAGATTTAAAGAAAGAGTTAGCACTCGATTTAGTTTCGGATAATGCTTTTTAAAGAATCCTTAATTTCAGCAATAACCTCCATAAGAACTAATGCTATTAGATCTTTTCTTACTTCTCTTGCAATTATCATTGGGACCGCAGCGGTTATAGCGGTAATAGGTATTGGTTCCAGTGCTAATAAAGCTCTAGAGGCGAGTATAGATGACCTGGGAGGTAGAACATTGACCGTGAGCCCAGGGCAAAATACGAGAGGGGCAGTTACGAAGGGAATGATTCCTCTCGATATCAAAGATGCGGCAGCCCTAGCAAAGAATAAAATGCATAATTGGGAAATTTCACCCACTATTAGAAAAAATAGGCAAATAAAATATACGAATGCAAATATAAATCAGAGGGTGGGCGCATATCTTCCGATTCACTTTGGTGTTCGTGGGTATGATTTGGAGTTTGGTAGGCTTTTTACGGAAGAAGAAAATATAGGAAGAAAGAGAGTTGCTGTGCTTGGTTCTGCTGTGCCCAGTGAGCTTAGCACCAATACTTCAACTATTTTAAATAAAGAAATTCTAATTGCTGGAACAACATACAAGGTTATTGGTATTTTAAAAGAAGAAGGTTCAACTGGCTGGCAAAGTCCTGATGAGGAAATATATATTCCTTTATTGACTGGCGTACAACGATTATTTGGAACTCCTTATGTTGATAGCATCAATGTAGGAATAACAAACGACACTAATGTAGATCAGGCTATGATGACAATTGAGCAAATACTAAGAGCTCAACACGATATCGGGCCGGGCGAAGACAATGATTTTAGAATAAGTGATTATAGTCAGTTTTCAGACTTAAGGCGCCAGGCGACAGGTATTTTTACTATTTTGATTGCAGGTATAGCTGGGATAAGTCTAGTAGTTGGTGGCATTGGGGTAATGAACATTATGCTGGTGTCCGTATCAGAGAGAACCAGAGAAATAGGTCTAAGAAAAGCTCTTGGTGCAACGCATAAAGCAATTATGCTTCAGTTTATCGTAGAAGCAGTTCTGCTATGTGTCATTGGCGGTTTAATTGGAGTATTGCTGGGAACTAGCATTTTATATTTATTTGCAGCTATAAATGACTGGCCTTTTTCAATGCCTATAAGCGCTATGTTTGGTTCTATCACTTTTTCAGCAATAGTAGGTCTTTTCTTTGGAATTTGGCCAGCAAGAAAAGCCGCTAAATTAGATCCAGCAACTTCATTAAGGTATGAATAAATATTTATTGTTTTGGAAAAGAAAAAGTAAAAAATGAACTATTTAGTCGTTAGATTTACTGGAGAATCTAACAATAATAGTTATAAAAAACTACCTAACGTTGGAGTAGTTTACAGCAGTAAATTAGAATTCCGATACTCAACCGCCTTCTCAAATAACTGGACAAGTATGTATCTGAAAGATACCTTTAATTAATTGCAATAATTCCTTCCCGTATTGTTAGTGCGTTGCACTGGAGTGAGAATATGATAAGAAAATCCCTATTCACCCTGACATTTGGTGTCATCCTGACGTTTTTCATCGTTCCAATTAACGTCTCTGCCCAAGCTATGGAGTCGGTCGAACCGTTCAAGGTTGGAACGTTTGCAATCAACGACATACCGACGGTTGGCCTTGTTGTGCGAGATGATGAATTGATCATTGACCTCGCGGCGGCGAATCGTGTCATGGAGCTGATACCGCGATACAGCAAACTAAGTATGCCCGAGAATATGCTCAGGCTCATCGAGCAATATGACTATGGTCTTAAGTATCGAATCTATGAAGTTATAAACTGGCTTGTGAAAGAGAACCTATTAAGTAGCAGTAACCAGCCGAGTTATGTGCACCCAGTAAGCTCGGTAGATATCATGGCCCCGATTCAATATCCCAGCAAGATTATGAACGCGGCCGTGAACTTCTATACACACGCGTGCGAAGGCTGTAGCGATGAGCAGCTTGCTGCTCGGACTCTTGAGCGACGTGAAAATCGTGGCGTTCCATACCTATTCCTTAAGCCCACTCGCGGAGTAGTCATCGGTGACGGAGACGATATCATAATGCCCTATGGACGTGACCAGATTGAATGGGAAGTCGAGATGGCCATTGTCTTCGGCCGTACTGGCAAGTATATCTCGTCAAGCCGTGCATACGATCACGTATTCGGTTACATGGTTGCGATGGATATTTCCGATCGTGGCGGGCGTCCGCCTGGTGGTTTCGGCTCCGGTTCGGACTGGTTTGTTGGCAAGGGCCACGATACATTTGCGCCCCAGGGTCCTTGGATAGTCCCGAAAGAGTTTTATGGTGATCCAATGAAGCGATTGCATCAGACTCTGGTCATCGGTGGCGTGACTGTTCAAGAGGCGAGAGCTGGCGACATGATCCACAATATTCCTGAACTCATTGAGTATGCCTCATCGCTTATCACGGTCTTCCCGGGGGATGTCCTCCAAAGTGGAACATCAGGCGGAACTGGTGCTGGTCGAGTCCAGCGCGCGACAGGCTCCGGATATTTGATCGATGGTGAGACAATCAGTGCAAGCATCGAGGGAATCGGTTCGTTGACACACACAGTCAGAGCTGAGCTGAGTGTTCCGGATGACTTATCTGGTGCTCAGCTGCCGCCGGTTAAGACTTATCGGCCCGATCGCTAGTAATTAAAAATTATATTTAAACGATTTTTAGTATTTTCATAGCGGGAGAGTTTATAATCGTTATATCAAGGGAAAAGATGTGATGAGTTTTTGGTTTTTAATTTTCGGAGCAATATTTTCTTGGATGGAACTATGAAAGATTATCTAGAGAAATTCAGCGGATGGTAATTATTCATGTTGTGTTTATCTTTTCAGGCGTCCTTCTAGCCATGATGGATTTCATTGCTTCAAAATCTAATTCTCACTAACTATTAAGTTTACTTAGCCCAACAATAATAGCCTCAAAAGAAGCTCTTGTGGTATTTGGGTTGATACCAACACCCCAACTGGTTTTTCCATCCTGTTCCAATTCAATATATGCAGCAGCTTTCGCATCAGATCCTGAAGATATTGCCGATTGATGGTAGTCAGAAACTTTTATCTCAACTCCAAGCTCTTTTGATAATCCATTAATAAGAGAATCTATTGGTCCATTGCCTGACCCATTAATAGCTATTTTCTTGTCATTAACATTCAAAGATAACTTTAAATAATGAACATCATCTTGAGATGAGGATTTATGACTTATGTAAGAAAAACCTTTTTTTGGATTTAAGAAGTTAGCTTCAAATATGTTCCAAATTTGCGAAGTATTAATTTCTTTGCCAGACTCATCAGCAAGTTTTTGTATTTTTTGACTCATGCTAATTTGCAATCTTCTCGGCAAAGAAACGCCATGATCTTTTTCAAGCAGGAACGCGACACCCCCCTTGCCAGATTGTGAATTTATTCTTACTACAGCTTCATAGCTTCTTCCAAGATCTGCTGGGTCTATTGGGAGATACGGCACTTCCCAAGTAGGCTCAGTAGATTCTCTCATACCCTGAAAGCCTTTTTTTATAGCATCTTGATGAGAGCCTGAGAAAGCGGTAAATACGAGATCGCCCGCGTAAGGGTGTCTTGGATGAACAGGCAATTGGTTGCAATACTCAACTTCACGCATAATCGAATTAATGTTAGAAAAATCTAATTGCGGATCGATTCCTTGGGTGAACATATTAAGAGCTAAAGTTACAATATCGACGTTTCCAGTTCTTTCTCCATTCCCAAAAAGTGTCCCTTCGACTCTATCAGCACCAGCCATCAATCCAAATTCTGTTGCGGCAACTGCAGTTCCTCTGTCATTGTGAGGATGGAGGCTTAGGCATATATTATCTCTATGTTTAAGGTTTTGGTTCATCCATTCTATTTGGTCACCATAAATATTAGGGGTAGACATTTCAACCGTTGCTGGAAGATTAATAATTATTTTATGACTAGATACATCTTTTAATATTTCAACAACGGCATCACAAACTTCGGCCGCATATTCAAGTTCGGTGCCAGTAAAACTTTCGGGTGAATACTCAAAGCGCCAATCAGTCTCAGGATTTTCCATAGCAAGATTTTTTATCTTTTTAGCACCATTGATTGCAATTTCTTTGATGCCCGCTTTGTCTTGTTTGAATACCACTTTTCGTTGTAACGTAGATGTGGAATTATAAAAATGAACAATGGCTTTTGGAATATTTTTTAAAGACGCAAAAGTTTTATCAATTAATTCGTCTCTTGATTGAGTTAAAACTTGAATGGTTACATCAGCCGGAATTTTATTTGTTTCGATGAGATTCCTAACAAAGTCAAAATCTGTTTGAGAGGCAGAAGGAAAACCCACTTCTATTTCTTTGAAACCCAGGCTACAAAGTAGAGTGAACATTCGATCTTTTCTTTCGGCACCCATCGGCTCGATGAGAGCTTGATTGCCATCTCTAAGATCTACCGAGCACCACAGAGGAGCATCTTCTATAACCTTTGATGGCCAAGATCTGCTTTCTAACTCAATAGGCTTGAAAGCCTTATATTTGTTATTCTGATTATCCATTTTCATTAGTAAATATTAATATTTAGTCTCTATTATAACTTCAACTATTAAAACTAACCTAATTTTATAGGAGATTATGATTTGACAGAATCACTCATCTCTTAAACTACTCTGTAGTTATCCTTTATGATTTAATTTTATTTTACTTATTTTGGACGATATTTTACGTGTTTCTGCAAGATTTAATAATTAAAAACATTTACACTCAAAAATAATTAGTCAGGCTAAAATAAATCTGAAACAGTAATGATGAGGCAGTTAAATAGTGATAAAAAAGAATAATAAATTATTTCCTTCAATAGATCCCTATAACAGTGGCTATATTAAAAATGGAATCCACGAAATTTATTTCGAGCAATCTGGAAATCCAAACGGTAAACCAGCCATTTTTCTTCATGGGGGTCCAGGAGCTGGAGCTGGAGGTGTTACGAGACGATTTTTTGATCCAAAAAAATATAGAATCATCCTTTTTGACCAAAGGGGCTGTGGAAAAAGTAAACCTCACGCCTGCTTAGAGGAAAACACTACATGGGATCTAGTCGAAGACATAGAGTCAATTAGAAAAAAATTGGAAATTGAGAGTTGGTTGGTTTTTGGTGGCTCATGGGGAAGTACGCTCGCATTGGCTTACGCCCAAAGTCATCCAGGCAGAGTGAGCGAGTTAGTTTTGAGAGGAATTTTTATGCTTCGAGAAAAAGAACTTCAATGGTTCTATCAATATGGAGCTAGCGAAATATACCCAGAAGCTTGGCAAGGCTTCCTTGAGCAAATACAAGAACATGAGAGATCAAATCTAATTGAAGCTTATAGAAAAATTTTCAATGGCGATGATCATGAAAAAAAGCTATCAGCCGCAGTTGCTTGGTCTAAATGGGAAGCTTCAGCAAGTTACGCAAATCATAATCCAGAAGCAATCAAGAGCTCTACCAGCCCAGAATTTGCTTTAGCATTTGCATTAATTGAAAATCATTACTTCGTAAATAAGGGTTTTTTAGAGCATGAAGATCAATTACTTGAAAATGTGTCTCTTATTCAGCATATACCCTGCGTTATTGTGCAAGGAAGATATGATGTTGTTTGCCCGCCAATAACTGCTTATGAACTTAGTAAAAGATGGCCAGAAGCGAATCTTAAAATTGCCCCTTTTTCTGGGCATTCTGCATTTGAGGCTGAAATAACAGATTTACTGATCGAGGCTACAAATAATTTTATAAAATGACTATGAGGGAAATAAATTCTTAAATTTATTAATGAACCGATAGATACAAATTGATAACAAATTAGCTTTTAAGTTATTAAGTTCTTAGGCTTAAAATGGGACTCTATTAAAGTAAGAGTGTGTTAAATAAATAATGAATACTTCAAGTAACGAACTGTATGATTTTGGTTTTGGAACACAGATCCGTAAAAGTCCATTTTTTGATGCGACAGTTCGATGGGGTGCAAAGGCGTTTTCTACCTATAATCATATGTATATACCAAGAGACTTTGGTGATCCAGTAGAAAATTTTTGGAATTTAGTCAATGACGCCATTCTCTGTGATGTCGCAGTTGAAAGACAGTTACAAATAAAAGGCCCTGATGCATTCCGGTTCGTGCAGATGATGTCACCTCGAGACTTATCATCGATGCAAATAGGGCAGTGCAAATATATTATTCTTACCAATCAAGATGGCGGTATCCTCAACGACCCTATTTTACTTAAAATAGATACGGACTGTTATTGGTTTTCTCTAGCGGATAGCGATATTTTATTATGGGCGCAGGGTTTAGCTGTTAATAATAGTTTCGATGTAGATATTTGTGAGCCAGATGTTTCTCCATTGCAATTGCAAGGACCAAAATCCAGGGAAATTATGGTGAAGTTATTCGGTGAAACCATTAATGATTTAAGATATTACTGGTTTAAACCATTTCAATTGGGTGATATTAAATTATTAATTTCAAGGACGGGCTGGTCAAGCGAGCTAGGTTATGAAATTTTTCTTCTTAATGAGTTCCAAGGTGATCAGCTTTATGAGGAAATAATGCAAACGGGCCATAAAATGGGTTTGAAACCAGGTCATACATCAACAATTCGAAGAATTGAAGGTGGAATGCTTTCTTATCATGCAGACATGGATATGAATACCAATCCTCTTGAACTTGGCTTAGAAAAATTCATTGATCTCGATAAAGATTTCGATTTTATTGGTAAGAGCGCTCTATTAAATATTCGTGAAGAAGGTATTCATCGCAAGCAAGTTGGACTTGAGATTTCTGGCGAGATTATAATTGGATCAAATACGCGTTTTTGGAATATTTATAAAGATAACATTGTAATAGGAATAGTTACTTCAGCGGTTTATTCTCCCAGACTGAAAAAAAATATCGCATTAGCTATAATTAAATCTAATTACTCTATGATTGGCACTGAATTACAAGTCGATAAAGGAAGTATCACAGTTGGTGCACGTGTTGTTGAAAAACCATTCTATGATTCAAAAAAAGGAATTGCTAATTCTTAATAAGTTCGCACCACGGTTATTTTATGGCTTAGATCATTCAATGGATTCAATTTGAATCCTTATATTTTTCTCTTTTATGCTATCGCATTCGAAGTATTAGGGACCATGCTTTTACCAGCATCACAAAATTTTACGAAAATATTTCCCACAATCATTTTATCTCTTTCTTATCTTGTCGCTATATATTTTTTGTCGATCGCAGTGACAAAACTACCCCTGACAATTGTTTATGGCTCTTGGGCTGGCCTGGGTGTATTTTCAGTAGCGATTTTAAGTTATTTTTTTTATAAAGAAACGTTGAGTTGGCAGGGTGTCTTAGGCCTATTTCTGATTGTTATTGGTGTGACTTTGGTCAATATATATAAAGGTTAGTTTGGATGATTTTGAAAAATGAAGAAATTTAGTAACTTAATCGTACTCGGGCCCTTAGCTTATGCCATACATCATTTTGAAGAGCATATACTTTTTAATTTTAGAGAGTGGCGATTGAGTTATTTCTCTGACAACAATTCTATTTCCACCGAAGAGGTTTTAATAAGGCTTATCTCACTTCTTCTGATTATGATCTTCGTTCACCTATTAAAGAATAATAGAGGTAGCGCCCATCTTGTTTTATTTTTTTTAATGACTACACAGGTGATAAATTCGTTCTTTCATATTTTCTTTAGTTTCTATTTTTCTGATTTTAGTCCAGGCGCCATTTCGGCAACATTACTTTATCTTCCCATTAATTATTTGATTATCTGTGCAGCTCTTCGTGAAGGATTTCTGAAAAGTTATCTGGAGTTATTTGCAGTCTTTATTGCAGGATTAATCACATTTACTCTTTTTGAATTCATTGGACCTGTGGTTATTATATATACAGTGATATTATCACCATTTTATTACATTATAATCAACATGATAGATAAGCGAAATGCGGCGATATGAGAAAGAAAGAGCGTGCTGATTTTATATTGAGCTTCCTAGATATAGCGTATCCAGAAACCCCAATTCCGTTAAATCATAAAAATAATTTTGAATTACTTGTTGCTGTTTTATTGAGCGCACAATGTACTGATGAACGCGTAAATAAAGTAACTCCGATACTTTTTGCAAAAGCGGATAACCCTATAATAATGTCTAAAATGAGTATTGAAGAGATACATTATTGTATAAAATCATGTGGATTAGCTCCTAAGAAATCAAAAGCTATTTTTGGGCTTTCAAAAATATTGGTTGATAAATATAATTCTAAAGTGCCTGACAGTTTTGATGAATTAGAATCTCTTCCGGGCGTGGGACATAAAACTGCTAGTGTTGTAATGTCTCAGGGTTTTGGCCATCCTGCCTTTCCAGTTGATACCCATATTCATAGGTTGGCTCAAAGATGGGGATTAACGAATGGAAAAAATGTTATTCAAACTGAAAAAGATTTAAAGAATCTATTTCCTATGGAATCATGGAATAAGCTTCATCTGCAAATTATTTTTTATGGAAGAGAGTTTTGTACAGCCAGAGGTTGTGACGGAAGAGATTGTGAAATATGCAAAATCTGTTATCCAAAACGTAAGTCCCCGATTAAAACTAAAAAACCTTAAAAATTCAGAAACACTGTTTAATATATTAGCAGTTCAATTAATTAGTGTAGTAAAATAATTATTAAATCAGTAATGAGGGTTATATTAGAGATGATTATTTCAAGTAATCTGAAAGATGGGAATATTCTTTCATGAAAGTCGGGATGATCGCCGGGAACTTTGATGTTATACATATGGGTTATATTTATATGTTTAACGAATGCAGTAAAAATTGTGATCACTTTATAGTTTTTCTGCATGATGACCCATCTATTGAGCGTAATAATAAAATAAAACCAATTCATACAGTCAACGAAAGAATTGATATGTTATCTTCTTTTAATCAAATTGATGAGATTGTGCCTTATTCATCTGAAACAGACTTATATCAATTAATCTCTTCCAGAGATATTGATCTTCGCTTTTTAGGAGATGATTATAAGGAAAAAGATTTTACAGGAAAGGATTTGAATATACCTATCCATTATCTAAGCCGATCGCATGGCTGGAGTACCACAAAGTTTAAAAAATTAATTGCAGCCTCTTTAATTTAATAATTGTTATTTTAATATTTGTCATATTCAAAAGGAGAAAAATATGAATGGTAAATTAGTTGGTTATGTATGCGTTGGTACGAATGATCTCGATACAGCAAAAGGATTTTATGATAATTTATTTTCATCGTTAGAAATATCGGGATTTAGCCCAGGCCCTCGAGGCTATTTTTATCAAGTTGAAGGTGGAACTTCTGCTTTTGGTATTATTAAGCCCGAAAATGGTAATGAAGCAACTGTAGGTAATGGTTCAATGGCAGGCTTATCCATGGATTCAAAAGAAAAAGTAGATGAATTGCATGCTAAAGCTTTGGAGCATGGTGCTACTGATGAAGGTGCTCCTGGTGCCAGAACGGAAACATTTTATGGGGCTTATTTTAGAGACTTAGATGGCAATAAGATCGCGCTTTATTACTTAGGATAATATGATCAGGGTTGATTGATTACCCATTTCTGTAAATATAGCTGTAGCCGTTAATGGCTGGTACTCCGCCAAGATGGGCATAAAGCACGTTGGCGTTTTTTGGAAAAAAGTTATTATTTACTAAATCAATCAGCCCTTGCATTGACTTTCCTTCATAGACTGGATCGGTGATCATGCCTTCCAATCTGGCACTTAATCTAATGGCTTCGTTGGTTTTATCTGATGGAATACCGTATTCAGGATAGGCATAATCTTCTTTTAATATTATGTCATCCATGGTGATGTCTCGACTCAGCTCCACTAGTTTTGCGGTATTTTGAGCGATCTCCAATACTTGTTTTTTGGTTTTTTTTGGAGTGCAGGAAGCGTCTATGCCGATAACGTTTTGACTCCGACCATCATCAGCAAAGCCAACTACCATACCAGCATGCGTTGAGCCTGTTACTGTACAGACAACAATATAATCAAAATGAAGGCTCATTTCTTTTTCCTGTTGCCTGACCTCTTCGGCAAATCCAACGTATCCCAGGCCACCGTATTTATGAACCGATGCTCCTGCGGGAATGGGATAAGGCTTGCCACCTGCAGCTTTGACATCTTCCAAAGCTTTTTGCCAGCTTTCACGAATACCAATATCAAAACCTTCATCAACCATGTCAATGTTTGCATTCATTAATCTGCTCATTAATATATTGCCAACTCGGTCATAAACAGCATCTTGAAATGGCACCCAGCTTTCTTGAACAAGTCTGCACTTCATACCAATTTTAGCTGCCACTGCTGCCACCTGTCTTGTATGATTCGATTGAACTCCACCGATAGATACTAAAGTATCAGCACCTGAGGCAATAGCATCTGGCACAATATATTCGAGCTTGCGAATCTTATTTCCTCCACATGCAAGACCAGAATTACAATCTTCTCTTTTAGCAAAAATGGTCACTTTATCGCCAAGATGCGAGGATAATCTTTCTAGTTTTTCTATGGGTGTTGGTCCAAACGTGAGTGGATAGCGTTCAAATTTTTCGAGCATCATATGACTATTTCCATTAATCAGAAGCAATTTTGGAGCGCAAGATTATTGTTGGATGTATTTTTGGCCTTACCAGTGCACTTAGTATTTTAAATTCTAACGAAATAGAGCTTAATTGCTCTTTAGTTTTGACATTTAAGTTGATTGCGCTTTGTGCTGGAATTTCAATAATATCGTGATTACTCGTAAAGGAATAATCCGATAAATTAGTCATTTGAATTTTCGTATCTGAATTATTTTTAATAGTGACCTCTAGTATCTCAGAGTTATCTTGATATCTCGCTGAATCTATTCTCATCATAGCGTTTAATAGCGGTTGTATATTATTTTCTTTGCCAATTAAGAGATTTTTATACCAAACGACAGTTCTGCCATTCATTAAGGCTGCTTTCATGGCTGGTTTGGTTCTTTCTTCAGCTAAAATTAGAGTTACAGGACGATGCTGATTCTGATGAGATGGGTAATCCCAGTCGATTAGGTTGTGTACATCAGAAGTACCAATAATCGTTAGGTTATAGTCCAGCGCAATGGCGAACGCTTCTTCAGAAAAAATATTTTCATTAACCACCTCAATACCATGCAGAGTGCCATTCTTAATAAATTCTATATGTTTCTTTGAGGGTGTTGCAATGCCATTATTTACTTTATATGTAGGGTGGTTCCAAAAGACGAACCCACCTTGCTCATTGGCTTTATTTACAGCATTAGCAACGGGCCATAATGAAGCTAACGCAAGATGATTGGCCGCATCCATTCCACCATGAACAGCTACTTCATCTTTTCTTTCTTCGACCAGTTTAGCTGCTTCTATTATTTTAGAATTATCAAGACTTATGAGTTTATTAGAATCTTCTATAAAAATTGCATTCATGTGCCCAATGGGATTTTCACGCGTAATTTCAGATCCTGAAATTACAATTAAATTGGTATTTTTTGCAGCCTCTGCAGCGATACGATAAGCAGTATTTCGATCTTTATGGGGAATATCCGATATGTGTGGTTGATATTCCAAATGCTCAGTAATGGCAATAGCATCTAACCCATCTCTTAGCGCCTCAGACACTCTTATATTTGGCCATACATGACCATCAGAGAATACAGAATGCGTATGAAGATCAGCAACAATAGTTAAATATTTATCTGTATCTGGGAATTCAATAGCCCTTTCAGGGATCCTATAAGAATTAAAAGAACCTGCTGTTTCATGACTGAATAATTCTAAACTAATAAAGAGAAGTAAAAAAATGCAAACTGCATTGATGTATTGTTGAGGAATATTACTGGTATGTTTAACTATATTCATATGCTAACTCTATGGTTAATAAAAATATAAGTATAGAATAATTTTGATCAGTAATAACGATAATAATAGTTTTCATTTGAGTGCATGCTGAGTAACTGTTTCAGGCATAAATGCCAATTTTCATGGTATTCTATGTGGTTAGTTCTCTTTAAATAGAGATATTAGGTCGAAATTGATACTAGTATTAAAATAAAATTAAAAAATATGGTTGTGAATAATAAATTAAAAATCAAACACTCAGATACTCATTCAGATAAAGATACTGGTTTTGAAATTTCATCTGATTTTGAGCGATTTAATCAAATCAATGATATGTTTTCTCGGGCTTTTTGGGATGATACTGTTCGCACGAAGTTGAGCGATGCTTTTTTTGATAGTCATCGTGTCCAACCTAAAGGCAAAAAAGCGCCAGGCTTTAGGCAAAAAGATTTTGCTTTAAGGAATGCAGCTTGGGCTATTTCGGATACATTTTCAAATCGAGGTGCAGAAAAAGGTACCAGAGAGGGATTTCAATCTTGGATGGAGTGCGATGCAGAAATTGCCGCTGAGAAATTACACATTGAAAACGTTCAGGAATACACAATTGAATTTAAACAAATTGCTAAGCTATTCGGCGCTGACCTAATAGGTATAACCACTATAGATAATCGTTGGCATTATTCTAAACGGGTTGATACTCGTGAATTTATTCCAGTTAGTAATGAATTACCGGGTAACTATTCACATGTGATTGTAATGGGCCATGCTATGGATAAAGACTTGGTTGATACTTATCCTTCCGCGTTGGCAAGTTCTGCGGCTGGCTTTGAATATTCACGCGAAGCTGCCATTGTTACCCAATTAACTACCTATATAAGATCTTTGGGTTATGAGGCTCTTGGATCTATGAACGATACTGCTTTAGTTATACCTTATGCCATTCAAGCGGGATTAGGTGAATACGGTAGAAATCAAATGGTTATTACACCAGAATTTGGACCGCGTGTTCGGTTCTCAAAAATTTTTACAAATATGCCTTTAACGCACGATAAACCAATACATCGAGGTATTACGAAATATTGCACTCAGTGCGATAAATGTGCAGTCGCGTGCCCACCAAAAGCTCTCCCTTTAGGGCCGCCAAGCACGGAAAGATTAAACCAATCAACAATCAAGGGCGTTAAAAAGTGGTCGGCAGATTGTGAGAAATGTTTTGGTTATTGGACTAAGATAAAAACAGATTGTGCAATTTGTATGCGCGTCTGCCCATTTAATCGTGATTTTGAAACACTTGGCGGTAAGTTATTTATGAGATTAGTGGATAGCCCCCTTCAATTTGTTGCGTTGTGGTGGGAAAAGAAGAGTGGTATCGCAAAAAGAGTAAAACCTGATACGTGGTGGCAGTCTCTCATCAAGTAAAAAATTTCATATAGTGTTAGGTAAAGTTAATAGTAAATAAGATATTATTTTGATTAGTTTTAAAAAGGATCAGAGCGTTTGAGATATTCATTATTAAGTATATGTTTTTGTATTTTTTTCTATGCAATATTAGGCATTCCTCAGGCTAATGCAAAAAATAGTTTTGCTTTTGATTCTTATGAGGCAACCATAAAGAGAGATAAGTGGGGAGTCCCTCATGTCACGGGCAAAACGGATGCTGATGCTGCTTTTGGACTGGCTTATGCCCACGCACAAGATGATATCCAAAATATTGCAGAAAATATGGTCTTATACAGAGCGGAAATGGGTTTAAAAAACGGGTTTAAAGGCATAGCGTCCGATTATCTAATCAAAGCATTAAACATTAAACAACTGATACAAAATGATTATACAACAGCCCTCTCACCAGAAGTCAGAGCGGTCGTTGAGGGTTATACAGCTGGTTTAAATTATTGGAATTCCGTCACTAAAAAACATAAGTACAAATCGATATTTCCAATTACTGAGTATGATGTAATTTCTGGTTTTGTGATTCAAAATCTTTTTTTCTCTGGGGTAGTTAATGAAATTGAAAGACTTCAGAGTAATAAAGTCGACGCAACTGGTACTAAAGCAAAAAACCAAAGTAACTTATATCAAGCTCATGAGAAAATCTTGGGATCAAATGCACTGGCTTTAAATTTTAATAAAACTGAAAATGGCAGTACTCAATTGGTAATTAATTCACACCAACCTTTGGATGGTCCTGTTGCTTGGTATGAAGCACATATTCAAAGTGATCAAGGTTGGAATATGATGGGTGGTTTGTTTCCAGGCTCACCATTTATTTTTGTTGGATTTAATGAAAATTTAGGATGGGGGTTGACGGTTAATAAACCAGATTTAACTGATATATATGAATTAAAATTAAATCCTGAGAATGAGAATCAATATTTATTGGATAATGAATGGGTTGATTTTGATGTTGAAACCATCAGATTGCCTGTGAAGATCTTCGGGCCAATTAAATGGACCTTTAAAAGAACCGTAAAGAAGTCGAGGCACGGTCCGATTATAGAGAATGATCAAGGTGTGTTCGCAATAAGATTTGCGGGAATGACCGATATACGACAAGTAGAACAATGGTATCGACTGAATAAATCAAAAAATATTGAGGATTGGCTAGCCGCGATGGATATGCGGTCTATTGTTTCCTTTAATGCTATCTATGCTGATAAAGATAAAAATATACTTTTTTTACACAATGCTGCCATTCCTATAAGAGATGAATCCATTGATTGGTCTTTTCCTGTTGATGGATCGGACAGTTCATTGATATGGCATAAAAAAGTTCCATTGAAAGAGTTACCATTAATAATTAATCCAGCTTCTGGGTGGTTAGTTAGTACCAACCAGGACCCATTTAGAGTAACCAGTGAAACCTCTAATCTTAATAGAGAAGATTATTCTAAAACTCTAGGGTTGCAAACTCGGATGACTAATAGAGCTTATCGAGCTTTAGAATTACTAGATTCAGATCAAGTTATATCATCAGAGCAGTTATTGAAAATTAAATTTGATAATAAATTTTCGAAGCAATCGAGAGCTTTTCAGTATATTAAACCAGTACTTGATTACTCGTTCGAGAGCGATCAATTAGTTCGAGCACAAACGGTACTGAGAGAATGGGATCTCACAACAGATTTAGATAGTAGGGGAGCTCCGTTGGGTGTTTGCTCTTTAAGCCCAGAGTGGCTTGCCGAACAAGAAAATAGAACACCTCCAGATGTTTTTTCTGTCTTTAAGCAATGCGTGAAAAACATTACTTCAAAATATAAAAGAATTGATCCATTATGGTCGGAAGTGAATTTTCTGATCAGAGGAACTAAAAAAGTGCCCATTCAGGGAGGTCCCGATACATTGAGAGCTATTTATGGGGAAACTCAAGAGGATGGCTCTCTGAAAGCAGTCGCTGGAGATGGTTTGGTTGTCTTTGTAGAATGGGATCAAGATGGAATGATCAGTGCAAAAAGTATTCATCAATATGGTAGTGCTACACAAAATAAATTATCACCACATTATAGTGATCAGGTAGAGATATTCGCAGAAGAGACATTGAAAGAAACTTATTTTAAAATCGAAGCTTTAGAGGCAAATACGGAATCAATGATTACCGTTCCATTTAATTATGACTAGAATAACTAAATCGATTTCACATGTATTAATTTGCATTATTTTGTTTGGCTGTGCTACCAACCAAGATAATTTTAGAGTAAATACCGACCAGGATACATTCAGAAAATTAACTGATGGGAGCGTAATTGGTTATAGCCAGAATGAAACTTCTTTATGGTTAGGAATTCCTTATGCGGAACCTCCACTTAATGATCTCAGATGGAGGTCGCCAAAAGCATTGGATCCTTGGGATGGAATTTACAAAGCAACTGAGTTCAGTGAGGCCTGCACTCAAATAGGAAGTACTTTTGGAGATCCGCTGTCTGTGGTTGGTTCTGTGCATGGATCTGAGGATTGTCTTTATTTGAATATTTTTGCGCCTAAAAATATAGCTATTAATGAAAAATTACCGGTTATGTTCTGGATTCATGGCGGTTCAAATACCATCGGTACATCCAGTTTATATGATCCGAGCGTATTGGCTTCTTCACAAAGAGTCATTGTCGTTACAATTAATTATCGGTTAGGTATGTTTGGTTGGTTCATACATCCCAGTATAAAAGCGATGTCGTTGGATCCGGAAGATAAATCTGGCAATTATGGCACGCTTGATCAGATTGCTGCATTAAAGTGGGTGCAATCAAACATTGATCAATTTAATGGAGATAAAAATAACATCACAATTTTTGGTGAATCTGCTGGTGGTCATAATGCATATGCGCTGATGTTTTCACCCATGACAACTGGACTTTTCCATAAGGTTATTTCTCAGAGTGGCAGCACAAAAACATCAACCTTAGATGAAATGATTAACTATTTTGATGCTATTGAGAGTCCTGGAAATAAAAGTAGTTCGAAAGAAGTAATGAATCAGTTATTAGTGGCAGATAAACAGGCATTAAACCGGGATGAAGCTATCTTACTTCAAGAAGGTATGGTTGATTCTGAAATCTATGATTATTTAAAAAGTCGAACTAAAGAACAGATCATCCAAACTTACTACAATAACCTAGATGAAAAAGATTACATGCATCACGTAATCAATGATGGCTTTGTTTTGCCAAAACAAGGTATGGATTTCATGAATACCGAAAAATTGAAAGATATTCCTATTATTTTGGGAACGAATAGGGATGAAATGAAATTATTCCTGGCTTTTGATCCTGAATTTACGTCGCAGAAATTTTCAATGACATTCATAAAAAACCAGGATTTTTATGATATCTCATCTGAATATGGCTCAAAAGGATGGAAGGTTGCGGCAGTTGATAAACCGGCCTCAGAACTCGTAAAATCTGGAAATCAGAGAGTATTTGGGTATCGGTTTGATTGGGACGAAGAACCAAAATTGCTAATGATGGATTTTGCAAAAATTTTAGGCGCTGCTCATGCTATTGAGATACCTTTTGTCATGGGAGGAATGAAGCTAGGCGGTCTAGAGGAATACATGTTCGATAAAAATAATATTGCGGCGGCAACAAGATTATCTGAAACGATGATGTCGTATTGGTCAGAATTTGCTTATAACGGCGACCCAAATAGAGGTCGAGATAAAGATCAGGCTCCATGGCGTGCATGGAACAATGAGGTGAATGAAAATAAATATGTCATTATTGACACTCCGCCTGATGGAGGTATAAGAATGAGTAAAAAAGCTTCGTCTTATTCAAGTTTGATGGAGGAACTATTGCTTGATTCTAGAATTCCAAATGATGATATGCGTTGCGAGTTCTTACAAAAAGCATTGGATGCGAATTGGTTTGTTGATGAGAAGATATTGAAGAGTGGTTTGTGTAAAAATGTTCATTAGATCGCGTTTTTAATTTTATGCAATTTATTGATACTCAAACTGTCGCAAAAATGTTGCCCTATGATCAACTGATTGAAGCATTAAGAGCGGCATTTAAAAACCAGATTCATTCACCAGAAAGAACTCAATACAGAATTGAAACTGATGCGACGAGTGATGCGACATTACTATTAATGCCGGCATGGAAAAAAAGTCAACACATTGGTATTAAAGTTGTTTCTGTATTTCCAGAGAATACTAAGAATAGTTTAAGTGCTGTCAATGCAAGTTACTTGTTATTAGATGGAAAGAATGGGATACCAAAAGCCATCTTAGATGGTACTGAATTAACGCTTCGAAGAACAGCTTGTGCATCAGCATTAGCAGCGGATTATTTGGCTAGAGATGATGCTAGTTCATTGCTAATGGTTGGAACGGGTAATTTGGCGCCACATTTGATTGAGGCGCATATGCAATTAAGAGATATAAAGAAAGTAATGATTTGGGGCAGAGATCATCAAAAAGCTATGGCCTTAATTCAAAAATTAAACCATAAGGAAGTAGAGGTTACTGCCATAAAAGATCTTTATTCAGGGGTACAAATGGCTGATTTAGTCTCATGTGCTACTCTCAGTAATACGCCTTTAATAAAAGGAGAATGGCTTAAGAAAGGACAGCATATTGATTTAGTGGGTGCATTTACACCAGAAATGCATGAAGTTGATAGCCAGGCTGTTACTTTGGCAAATGTAGTAGTAGATACTTATGCAGGAGCATTAAGTGAATCAGGAGAATTGATCGATGCTATAAAGAAAGGCGTCTTTGTAAAGGAAGATATTGTTGCTGAGATGTCAGAGCTTGTTAAAAGAGAAAAGATAGGTAGAAATAATCGAAATGAGATAACTTTATTTAAATCTGTCGGTGCCGCTTTAGAGGATTTAGCCGCTGCAGAATTAGTATTAACAAATTTATCTGAGACTATATAATTACTTCGTATAATTTTTTGGAGATTGCAAATGGAAACAGCAAACACAAAACTCGAATGGTCATCGAGACTGGTTTTTATCATGGCATGCGTTGGAGGTGCTGTTGGCCTTGGTAATATATGGATGTTTCCTTATAAGGCCGGTACCAATGGTGGTGGTGCGTTTGTATTAATTTATATTGCTGCAGTAATTTTACTTGCCTTGCCTGTCTGTATAGCGGAATTGATGATTGGGCGTCGCGGTGGTGGCGGACCCCCAAATGCAATTGAGAGAGTTGCGGTAGAATCCGGTCATTCAAAAAATTGGCGATGGATGGGCGTTATCCTTGCAGGAGTTGGAGCTGTTTTTGCGCTTTCATTTTATTCGGTCGTCGGAGGCTGGACAGTTGCTTTTGCTGTCAAAACTGCTTCTGGCCAATTAGTTGGTTTAGAAGTAGAGCAGATTAAAAATCTTTTCGATGAATTAAATAATAGCCCCATCGAGCTTTATACTTGGTTTTGTGTTTTTATCGGAATGACCGTTTATATATCATCTCGCGGTTTACATAAAGGTTTAGAAGCCGCGGTAAAATTGATGATGCCTGCATTATTTATTATGTTAATAATTACCGCTATATATTCAGCTATTATTGGTGATTTCGCTGCCGCACTAAATTTTTTATTCACACCAGATTTTTCTAAAGTAGACAGTCAAGTAGTCATGACAGCTTTTGGACAAGCTTTTTTCTCCGTTAGCGTTGGATTGACGAACCTTGTTGCCTACGGGGCTTATTTGAAAAAAGATGTGAATATACCTGGATCTGCTGCGATTATAGTTGGAGCAGATAGTTTGGTTGCCATATTAGCTGGATTGGCTGTATTCCCAATAATTTTCGCCAATAGCATTGAGCCGAGTGCGGGTCCTGGCTTGGTATTTCAAGCGTTACCACTTGCCTTCGCCCAAACCTCTGGGGGGATGATATTTGGTGCGTTGTTTTTCATTTTGTTGTTTTTTGCAGCCTTAACCTCTTCTATTGCAATGATAGAGGCGCCGGTTTCTTGGCTATGTGATGAAACTAAATTATCACGACGTATGTCTGCTGTAACTGTAGGTGCCGTTGGCTTTATTCTTGGTTCCTTAGCTGCTTTTTCGTTTAATATATTTTCTGATATTCGTCCATTAGCTGGAATATCTATGTTCAGTGATAAGGGATTTTTCGATGTATTTGCAACCATTGCCTCAGATATTATTATGCCACTTGGTGGTTTGATGATTGCATTATTCTCCGGTTGGGTGGTTAAAACAAAATACAGTTTCGAGGAACTATTCGAGAATAAAAATAAGTATATGCATAAAATTTGGTTATTTTTAGTTCGTTATATCGCACCTTTCTTACTGATCATATTATTTTATGAAATAGTTAACGCATAATTAACTAAAGATACTTATGACACCTAAGAGAACTGAATGGGAATTGATGGATAAGATTACTCTAGAAAGAGAATATTCTCCTAGTTCCTGTGTTCCTGACTATGAAGAGTTAGTTGCTAGATATACCTCTGAATCACTGGTTGCTGAGGATACGGTCCATTTTAAAAAAGACTTGATGTATGACCTGGATTCGAAAGAGTGTTTGGATTTATGTACTACAAATAATCCAAATTCCCCATTATTAATTTTTATTCATGGAGGATATTGGCAGTTCTTGGGTAAAAATGATTCTTTATTTCCGGCAAAAAGTCTTACAGATTCAGGGATTGCTTATTGTGCTATTGATTATACATTGGCGCCTAAAGCGAGTATTAGTGAGATGCTTGAACAGTGCAGAAGATCAATTCAGTGGCTTTATAAAAATGCATTAAAATACGGTTATAACGCTGATCAGATTTTTTTAGCTGGGAGTTCTGCGGGTGCTCATTTAGCAGCTATGACAATTCTTACTGATTGGAGCAAATATGATTTACCTGAAAATGTGATAAAAGGGGGAACCCTGTTAAGTGGAGTTTTTGATCTTCAACCACTTGTAAAAACTTATATCAATGAGCCATTAAAATTAGACTCCGAAGAAGCTAAAAGAATAAGTCCATTATTTGAGATTAAACAGAATGATACCGAGCTAATTGTATGTTGGGGTGAAAATGAAACCTCTGAATTTAAAAGACAAAGCATTGAATTCGAAAAGAAGTGGAAAGATATGGGCAATAGAAGTAGTTTATTAGAGGTTCAACACGCCAATCATTTTGATATAGTTTTTTTTATGTTGGATAAAAATTGCTCATTAAGTGATCTGATGATGAAACAAATCTTAGGAGAAGAAAGATGATTTTTGACTTTGAAATTCCAGAGATCATTGATATAGAACAAGTGGATGGCTCTCCAAAGCCACGCAAGATGAATATTGGCTCAGAGGCATCAAGGCAAGAAAAAGTTAAGATAACCGATGGAAAGCCAATAACTGAATTTCAAGGCAATACGAATCCTTATATTGATTATGAAAGTGTAGATTTATTATTGAGTCTTCAGCATCCCCGTTCCCAAGGCTATGATGAGATGTGTTTTATTGTTATGGGGCAATCGAAAGAGTTACTTTTTAAATCAATCTATTACGAGTTGTATAATGCCCGACTAAGAGTAATGGCTGATGATTTACCTAATGCTTCATTGTTAATAGCTCGATCAAAAGAAATTATGCTTTTACTTACTAAATTTTGGGATGTACTGGCTACCATAAGACCAGAAGGCTTTAAAGAGTTTAGAGATTATTTAAATGTTGCTTCCGGTCAACAATCTTTTATGTTTCGACATGTAGAATTTATTTTAGGAAATAAGAATAAGGCAATGGCTGCGGTGCATAAAAACGTCACTCATGTTTATCCTGCCATCCTAAAAAATCTTGAAACGCCGAGTTTTTATGATGAAGTGATTAAATTATTAAAAAGAAGGGGTTTTGATATTGATCCAGAATGCTTGAGTCGCGATTGGACAAAGTCATATCAAAGTAATAAGAGTATCGAAAATGCTTGGCTAGAAATATATAAGAATCCTGTCCCTACGAATGATTTATATTTATTTGGTGAATTATTGACAGAATTTGCAGATATTTTTGCTAGATATCGATTTCAGCATTTTATAACGGTAGAACGTATTTTGGGATTTAAGCCTGGTACAGGTGGGTCAGCAGGAGTTAATTGGCTTAAAACTATGGCTGGCCATCGTTTTTTCCCCGAGTTATGGTCTATGCGGACTGATCTTTAGAGTTTCAAGAATTGATTTATTAGGAGTAATAAATGGAAAGCATACCTAAATTAAACACTCAGAAATTATGGTTTATTTTTAGTCTACTGTGTTTTTTACTTATCGGTTGTTCTGCCGAAAATGAAAAAAAGACCGTCTTTATGGATAGCATTAAAAAACCTAATATTCTTTTAATTGTTGTAGATGATCTGGGTTACACCGATATCGGTGTATTTGGTAGTGAAATTGCAACACCAAATCTAGATGCATTGGCGAATGCAGGCATGACTTTGACTAATTATTATGTGGCTCCGACTTGTTCACCGACTCGAGCTATGCTCCTTTCAGGAATTGATAATCATCTAGCTGGCATGGGCACAATGTATAATGAGCAATCTGAAAATCAGAAAAATAAACCCGGTTATGAAGGGTATTTAAATTTTCAAGTTGCCGCTTTACCAAATATCTTAAAAGATAATGGTTATCACACTTATATGACTGGAAAATGGCATCTTGGTTATGAGGAAGAAACCAGCCCAACAGCCAGAGGTTTTGAACGTTCTTTCGCTTTGTTGGCTGGCGGTGCTGGACATTTTAGTAACATGATGTCTATATTAGGGTCAAATAAAGCTCCTTATAGAGAAGATGGCGATTTAATTAAAACGCTTCCGAATGATTTCTATTCAACAAAATTTTATACCAATAAAATGATTGAATATATTGATAGTAACCATCAAGATAATAAACCTTTTTTTGGCTATTTAGCTTATTCTGCTCCCCACTGGCCTTTGCAAGCACCAGCTGAGTCAATCGAAAAACATGTCGGTAAATACGATGCAGGTTATGAAGTTTTATATCAGCAACGTATGGCAAAAATAAAAGCGCTTGGATTGATTGATCAAGATATGCCAGATGCTTTAAGCTTACCAGAGGATAAGGCCTGGAATGAGCTCAATGATGATGAGAAAAAAAGATCCAGCAAGGTAATGGAAATTTATGCCGCAATGGTAAGTGATCTCGATCTATATATTGGTAAGTTGATTAATCATTTGAAGGATATTGGCGAATTTGAAAATACTTTTATCTTTTTTATGTCTGATAATGGAGCAGAAGGTCATCCTTTAGACCAGAGTTTTGCAGAGTACGGTATTGCAAATAAGCTAGCTACTTGTTGTGATCATAGTTATGAGAATATGGGGAATGCTAACTCATATCTTTGGTATGGTCCTGAATGGGCAAGAGCGGGAGTGGGTCCTTGGCGTCGTTTTAAAGGGTTCACCTCTGAAGGTGGAATCCGTGCACCAGCATTCGCTCATTATCCCTCATTTAATGATGCCAGTATAAAAGATGGCCTTATTCATGTTAAGGATGTTATGCCAACATTGTTGGAGTTAGCAGATATTGATCATCCCGGATCTATTTATAAAGGGAGAGCAGTGTTGGCAATGCAAGGTAGTTCGATACTGCCTTTATTATCCGGTGAGGTTGAAAATATTCATGACAAAGATCATGTTGAGGGTTGGGAATTATTTGGTAAAACTGCAGTTAGAAAAGGAGACTGGAAGATCATTCAAGAACCAAAAGGAGAGTTCTTTTCATGGCAAACGCCACTAGCAGATAATTATGATTGGCAGTTATTTAATTTAGTAGAAGATCCTTCTGAATTGAATAATCTTGCATCAACACAGCCTGAGAAAATGCAAGAAATGCTAACTGCCTGGCAGTCTTATAAAGAAGATAATGGAGTAATTATCCCTGAAAGTGTTATGGGATTTTAATCTTTTCTGAGTATGTCATTCGATTCAATCCAAATAGGCCGGAGTTTGCATGATGAGCAATCTGTATGGAATGGATTATATGGCGCTCTGATTACTGCGATTATTTTTAATATTATCTGGGTTTATGTTTCGATGTTTTTCGATCGATTTTTCCCTTGGCTCGCCATCATTCAAGGTATATTGATTGGTAAATCATTTAAGAAATATGGCCATGGCCTAGATTGGTATTTTCCGATATTGGCTGCGATTTTAGCGACTCTTGCATCAATAACAGGAAGTTTTTTGAGCGCGTTGAATTTAACGGGGCGTGAATTTAATACAGGTGCTATGAACCTCATTAATGAAATCACATGGCATACTTTAAAAACTTTTATGATCAATGAATTTTCGATTGTCGGGCTTATATATGCAATATTTGCCGCAATGCTCGCTGCGTATTATGCAAAAAGACATCTTAGTAGGGCTCAATCTATTGCTTTTCGTAAATATCAAGAAAGTAAATAATTAATAGTGAGGAGAATTTTGTGAGTAAATCAGTAGAATTTTTTTTTGATTATGTCAGTCCTTATTCTTATTTAGCTGATTTTCAACTCACTTCATTTAATAATATTGAGATTATTTATCGACCGATATTATTAGGAGCTGTGATGCAAGCAACAAATAATAAACCGCCAGGTATAATTCCCTCGAAAGGAATTTATATAGCAAAGGATCTGGAGCTATGGTCCCGTCATTATGGTATCCCATTTAGCTTGAATTCCATATTTCCTCAAAACACCCTTACAGCATTAAGATTAGCTATTGCTTGTCAGCGAGAAGATAACTTTCAATTGATCCATCAAGCATTTTTTAAAGCAATGTTTGTGGATAATTTAGATTTGAATAATACGGATATATTGAGAGATATATTAAATCAACAGCAACTTAATTCAGATGAATTAATAATCAAGGCATCAGAGAGTTCAATTAAGGATGAGTTAAAAAGAAATACAAACGAGGCAGTTGCTCGGGGTGCATTTGGAGCGCCCACATTTTTTATTGATGGCGAAATGTTTTTTGGTAATGACCGATTGGATTTTATACGAACTAAATTATTGTAGTTATGTATTATCGAATTCTGCGATAACAGGAGTATGATCTGAAGGTCTTTCCCAAGTCCTAGGCTCTCTATCTATTGAACTGCTTAAACATTTTGATGCTAATATTTTACTGGCAAGTATGAGATCAATCCTAACACCGGCGTTTCTTCTAAATCCAGCAGCACGGTAATCCCACCAGCTAAAAAGTTTTTCAGTTTGATCGAATTGACGAAAAACATCACAAAAACCTAGATTGATAATATCCGATAATGCTTTTCTTTCTTTTGGGCTGCAAAGTACTTCTTCGCCCCATTTTTCAGCATCATAAACATCACGATCTTCAGGAGCAATATTGAAATCACCTAAAATAATTATATTTTTATGCAACTTCTGTTCTGCTTTTAAAAATTTAATTAATGCATTAAGCCAAGATAATTTATAAACATATTTATCTGAATCGACGCTTTGTCCATTTGGGACATATAGATTGATAACTCGAGTATTATCGATAGTTGCTGCAAGTATTCGTCTCTGCGGATCATCGAAACCAGGAAAATCTGTAATGATGTCTTCGGGCTTCTTTTTTGTAATGATAGCAACTCCATTGTACGTTTTTTGACCACTGCAAATTGCGTGATAACCAATTTCTTTGAAAGCCTCTATAGGGAAGGCTTCATTTGGTTGTTTTATTTCTTGGAGCGTTAATATATCTGGATTCGCTATATCCAACCATTCAAGTACATGACCAATACGAACGTTTAGTGAATTGACATTCCAAGTCGCAATTTTCATCTTGAGGCTCCGGCTATTCCGCATTGTTTTAATAGTGGCTCAAGAGACGGTTTTCGCCCTCGAAAGTTAATGAATCCCTGCATTATATCTTTACTTCCTCCTATCTCTAAAATTTCTCTCTTAAATTTATTGGCTAATTCCTTATTGAGAATATGGCTGTCTTCAAATGCTGAAAAAGCATCTGCAGCTAGAACTTCTGCCCATTTGTAACTGTAATAGCCAGCAGCATAACCTCCGGAAAATATATGTGAAAAGCTCATCGGGAAGCGGTTGTATGAAGGAGTTTTGATGAGCGTAATTTTCTTTCTAACTGACTCCAATGTCCTAAGTGTGTTGTCATTTTTTTTAATATCATAAGCTGAATGAATGGTCATGTCATAGAGTGCAAATTCAATTTGTCTTAGCATTGCCAGACCTGCACCAAAATTTCGGCTGGCTTGTAATTTAGAAAATAATTCTTTAGGTAAATACTTTTCAGTTTTATGATGTTTAGAGCAGTCTTTTAGAACTTCATAGTTCCAAGCAAAGTTTTCCATGAATTGGCTAGGTAGTTCAACTGCATCCCATGGAACACCATTGATTCCTGAAATACTGGGCAAGCCTATTTTTGTTAGTAGATGGTGCAGCATGTGTCCAAATTCGTGAAACCAAGTGACTACATCATCATGCGTGAGCAATGAAATACCGTTTTTATCTGGCGGGGTAAAATTACAAACCAAATAACCGATAGGCAGAGCTTTATTTCCATTGAGATTTTTTTTTATGACACATTCATCCATCCAAGCGCCACTTCTCTTCCCATTACGAGCAAATAAATCAATATAAAAACCACCAATGATATGATCTTTGCTATCTATTACTTCTATGAATTCAACACTATCGTGCCAAACAGGGACTGTTGAATTTTTTCTTAAAGAAATGGCATAAAGTGTTTTTGCTACATTAAACATACCTTTCTGTACGTTTTCTTTTGGAAGATATTGTTTTAATTCTTCATCAGAAATAGCGTAGTTTTGTTGTTTTGTTTTTTCGAGATAATAAGAAATATCCCAAGCTTCAAGATTATGATCGGCGGCTTTTTCAAGAATAGTAAGTTCATTTCTTGCGGTTGATTTCGTTTTTTTGGCTAAATCATCCAAGAAATCGATGATTTCATTAGTGGAATTGGCCATTTTTGTTGCTAAAGAGTATTCCGCAAAGTTTTTATATCCGACTATATTGGCCAATTGATGTCTCAATGAAAGAATATTTTTAATATTTTCTTCATTATTCCATTGAGTATCTTCAGCCTGATCAGAGGCCCGAGTTGACCAAGCTTTATAAAATCTTTCGCGGAGTGAACGATTTTCAGCATGCGTCATTACGCTATGATATGTCGGATAATCAAGTATGAGCTTCCATCTATCCTGATTATCTTTTGCTTGTTCGAGAATCTCACGAGAAATACCTTTTAGTTCATCTTCATTATTGATATGCAATGACCAAGCATCCGTTGAGTCTTGAACATTCTGACTAAAGTTAGCCTCCGCAGTACTTAAGCGCGTCTTAAGATCTTTAAATTTTTGTTTTTTTGTCTTTGTGAGATTCACTCCATTAAGAGTAAAATTACGCAATTCTTGCTCTAGTAACTTAAATTTAGGATCTTTTTGATCATCAAGATTATCAATTATGGTTTTATATGCTTTTTCAAGTTCTGTATTTTGTGATAATTCGGTACCATAATCCGTTAGTAATGGTAAACAAGAATTATAGGTACTTCGCCATTCAGGCTGATCGAGAACATTCTGAAGGTGACTGATGGGTGAAAAGGTGCGACTTAATTCATGCTGCATTTCTTCGATGGGATTAACGACTGACTCGAAAGTAATTTTTTGTTTATTTTTTAATAATTTATCAATCGCCATACGTTGTTTTTTTACTAAAGATTTAAGGTTTGTTTGAGCTTCTTTAGCGGTTAAACTTGAAAAATCTGGAAGCGTTGATTTGTAAGAATTAGATTGAGTCATTTTTGTATTTTATTTTTATTAAAA
>Ga0209091_10000525_pt1 | contig 36239 bp, 56 predicted proteins | sample ArcticOcean_MG_C_6_FD_187438 | JGI IMG/M metagenome (GOLD analysis project Ga0209091, IMG submission 187438) | Marine microbial communities from western Arctic Ocean - ArcticOcean_MG_CB8_128 (SPAdes) (version 2) | ecosystem: Environmental > Aquatic > Marine > Oceanic | place: Arctic Ocean...
ATAGATTTTAAGAATGGAGATAATATATACAAGTGTAATGATAGGAATGGGAATAGCAATAGGGATATATATTTCAAGTCAAATAGAAAAACATATTGACGGGAGAACTAATAATAAAAAGCTATTAAAGAATATGAAAGAATTTGATAAGGATAGGTTCGTGAAAACTAATATGACAAAGAAAGATATTTTACATTATTATACGCATATAAAAAAGGAAAAGAAAGATGTTAACTAATTTTTTACTATTATTATTGGTGTACGTTCTATGGTCATCATATAAATTAACCGAAGAAAATAAAGATGGCGAATAAAGATAAGTACACAGTGGAACAGGTAAAGGACGCACTAGATAAGTCTGGTGGCTTCCTATCAGTAGCAGCAGAATCATTAGGTTGTACTAGGAAAACAATATACAACTACCTAGATAGATACCCTGAACTGAAAGAAGTTTGTGAGGACATACGGGAAAGGTACTTGGATATCGGAGAGAATGAACTGATGAAGAAAGTAAAAAAAGGTGCAACACCGGAACTCATATTCTTTCTAAAGACAAGGGGTAAGGGTAGAGGATATGTAGAAAAACAAGAACTAGATATCAGTAGTGGAAACGAACCTATAAAAATTAACATAAACCTAGATGGAGATAACTCCTGACTTTACCAGAACCCAAAGGAAAGCATTAACATATCTTACAGATAACACTACAAATGAATTACTTTTTGGTGGAGGGGCAGGTGGTGGTAAATCGTACTGCGGTTGTGCGTGGCTTATTATAAACTGTTTACAATACAAAGGGACTAGATACTTAATGGGACGTTCTAAATTGGACGCATTAAAGAAAACAACTCTTAACACTTTCTTTGAGGTATGTGCTTCATGGGAGATAAAGAGTGGGGTACATTACAACTTCAACGCACAAAGTAACATCATAAAATTCTATAACGGTTCAGAGGTAATGCTTAAAGATTTATTCTTATACCCTAGTGACCCCAACTTTGATAGTCTTGGTTCACTAGAACTAACAGGTGCATTTATAGATGAAGCAAATCAGATAACACAAAAAGCAAAGAACATAGTGCTATCTAGGTTGAGATATAAGTTAGATGAGAACAACTTAATCCCAAAGCTACTATTAACCTGTAACCCTGCAAAGAATTGGCTATATAGTGAATGGTACATACCCCACAAGCAAGGGAAGTTAACTACTGACAAACAATTCTTAAAGTCATTAGTAACAGATAACCCGAACATTTCAAAACACTACATAACAACGCTAAAGAAACTAGATAACATAACTAGGGAAAGATTACTGTATGGTAATTGGGAATATGAAAATGATGAGAACAAGCTATTCAAGTACGATAGTATTATTAACCTGTTTACAAATGATTTCATAGTAGAGGAAAGGGAAACTTTTTTAAGTGTAGATGTAGCACGATTCGGAAAAGACAGTTCGGTTATATGCGTTTGGAAGGGTTGGGTAGTGGTAGATATTATTAAGCATACTAAAAAGAGCATAACTGAATTAAGTGATATCATATTAGAGATAGCAAAGCAATACAATGTTACCAGAAGTAATATCGTGGTAGATGAAGATGGAGTTGGAGGTGGACTGAAAGACGTTTTAAAGGGTTCTAAAGGATTTATTAATAATAGTAGGGCAATAGGTAAGGAGAACTATATTAACTTAAAAGCACAGTGCTATTACAAGTTTGCGGACAAAGTGAATCGTGCCTTAGTTTACATAATGGATAATAAATATAAAGACAAGATAATACAAGAGCTAGAAGTGGTACAGATGAAGGACATAGATAAAGATAATAAACTTAGTATAATTGGTAAAGATAAAATTAAGGAACATATCGGGAGAAGTCCTGACTTTGCTGATGCACTCATGATGAGAATGTACTTAGAAATTAATAAAACAAAAATAACTTATTTCGGATAAGTAGAAACTGCGCTAGTAAAATGAATAATTAACTTAAATTTGCAAAATATGATAGTATTAGAAATCAATGGAGAACAGAAAAGAATACCACAAAGTTATTCGGAAATAACGCTAGGAGATTTTACAAAGTTATGGAAGATAATGTGCAAGTACAATCTAGATGAACCTGAAACAGATGATGACGTTGAAAGGAAAGTAGTAAACGAATTAAACTTATCTAGAGAATTAGTAGGTGCAATGCTAGGACTAAAATCTGAAGACGTGGATAAACTAGATGTGCAACAAACTGATGAAGTCATAGGTTTGTTTAATCGGTTACTAGAAAAAGATGAGCTAGATGGAGATTGGGGTAATCATAAGTTTGAGCATAATGGGGAGGAGTTTTACTTCCCACAACATAACTTCGGAGAGATGAGCTTTGGAGAGTATGCAACTATTAAACAGTACGAACAAGTGTTATCTAAGGATAACGGTAACAGGTTTGATTTTATAGCTGAACAAATTGCATACTGTTGCAGAAAGAAAGGAGAGGAAAAAGAATCGTATGACCTGAAGGAAAGGGCTGATTTGTTTAGAGATGTTACAATGGATAAAGTTTTGAAACTAACTTTTTTTTTGCAGAAACGGATAAGTTCATTAGAAGCAATTACGAAAATGTATTCGGAGGCAGCGAAGATTCAATCGGAAAAAAAATTAGTCACATCATAGAGGGGTACGGTTGGTTGAATACGATATACAGGTTAGCAAATGTAGGGGTATTTACAAAAGGAGTTGAGATGAACGCTATTGAAAGCGTAGAAGAAGAAATGCTGATGAGTGTATTAACATATCTAAGTTGGGAGAGTGCAGACCTAGAATATAACAATCAATACCAGAAGTTAGCACAGAAAAGGGAAAAGAATAGAACTTAATAAAAAGAAACAAAGATGGCAATACTACAAGATTTACAGAATTTAAGTCAGGACGTTGATACTGCAAGAGCAGGATTTTTCAATACCTATCAATTTGGCAACCTAGGTATGGTTAACGCTAGTCATAATACAAACTACCCACTGTTACATCTACTTCCACCAACAAGCACATTTCTAGATTCGTATAAGAATGATGAGCAGATGACTTGTAACTTCCACTGTTATAGAACATTAATACCGAGAGAAACGGGAGGAACAACAGGGGTACTCTTTAACGCACAACAATTAGAGATGACATACGATTCACTGCTGGAACAGTTTAAGGGTACTATGCAGTCCTTACTATTAAATAATGAACATAAGTATATAATCACAGGTAATTGGAGCGTAGAACGTATTAACGAGGAATTTAATGATGGGCTAGTCGGCATAATATGTTCCGTTCAGATTAATAAATTTACGCACTGCTTACTATATAATAATTAATAATGGCATTAACACTAATTACACTAGAAAAGATAGCACTACAATACAAGATTGCATTCGGAGCTGAACTTATAAGACAGGGACAAACTAAAAGAAGTGGTAGTTTGGTAGAAAGTTTGAAAAGTGAAACTCATCTAGGTTATCCTACTACAATACGATTCTTTGGTAATCACTATTGGAGATTTCTAAACTACGGGGTTTCATCAGGACATATTACAAAACCGTATGCGTACCCAAGAATAGAGGGATTAATAAAATGGTTAAAAAGAAAAGGTATCGGGAGTGGGGATGATAAGATTAGAGGAATAGCATTTGCAATAGCAACTGTTCATGCAAAGAGAGGTATGCCTACCAGAGGTGGAAGAAGGGATGAGAGTAGAATGAACTTTGTAGATAAGGCAATAGATAAAAATAGAAGTAAGATACAGCAAACAATAGCCAAAAATGTAGGTAGAGATTTTTCTCAACTGTTTGTTAAATTACACAGATAAAAAATAAAATTATGACATTACAAGCACTAGGTCACCAAAATAAAGTTTACGATACAAGTCGACCGTATATGTTCAAATACAGGTCAACTGACCCGCAATGCGTAAATATGGTTTATGTTCTACAAATATATGATTCATTGGGAGCAGGTTGGACGACAGTAACTAAACCTATGAAGCAACCTTTAGAGTGGTCGCTGGTGGATGAGTTCTGGGTTGACTTGTCAATGCTAACTACCGATTTTGTTGAATTTGATATTGTAACAAAGCTAGATGCTAACGTAAATAGAATCTTTATGGAGTACCATGAAGTGAATTGCAAACTTCTAATTACCGAAGAAATTTACGACCCCATAACACAAATGCTAGAGTATGAGCACGACATAAATCTTTGGCAACAACAACAGACTTTCTATGTAGCAGAAATGGGAACATCTCATGAAGAAACTTTCAATCTAGCACAGCACCATTTTACTTATCCGTATCATTTATGGGCACATAATTGGAGTGACGAAACTTGTAAATTTATGACCGATATGCCTTTGGTTATGGAGGAATGTTTGGATGATAATAAAGTTTTATCATTTAATAGTCACTTGAAAGGAATGTATCTAACAATAATAATTACTAGGGAATCAGGAGCGACTAGCATACCTATCAGAGCAAGTGCAGACTTAATGGGTATAGGTGTTTACCAGATAGGAGTAGGGTTTCCACAGTTGAAAGCATACTTTACTGCACAAGGTACTCTAGCAACTTGGTGGACTGCTACTAATGGTTGGAGCAAGATACAGTATATGATGGCGGATAGCACGACAAATACAATAAGAACAGCTAGATATACTTCAAACTTTTCTGTTTGTGGTTGCAATGATGAGCACGTTCGGTTATGGTGGAGAAACAATAGAAACGGAGTTGACGCTTTTACCTTTAAGGGAGCAAATGCACAGTACCTTGCAAGTAAATTTGAAATCTACCAAAAGCCATTAGGTTTCAGACGACATCAGGCGGAAGACCCACTAGATTCTGATTATACCGATAAGCAAAATAACAGCTTTAATCAGAAAAGTTCTGGTCAAAACAAGGTAAATATCGAAGCACACAAAGAAATGAAAGTCATATCTAGTTGGGAGAACAAAGAAAAAATGAAGTGGATAGCCGACCTTTTAATTTCAAATCAAGTATATGTAGAGCTAAGAGATGGAAGTCACTTTACTTGGTTTGACGACCCTACAAGGTTTGCAGATTTTCACTTAACTCCGGTCATAGTAAAAAATACAAGAATGAAAACAAAACCGCTTAACAATACATTCAGTAAGATAGAACTTGACCTACGATATGCTAATCCTAAAACAGTTATTAAATAATGGCACAAGAAGTAACACTTGAAATATATCATATAGAGAATAAGACTAGGGAAGTAGTTAATGGAAAACTAGATATATATAAAAGCGACAATCTACCACTATCATTACAGTTTGGAATAAAAAACATTTCAAACCTTAGTGAAAGCACAGGTTCATACTCTAAGACATTTGATATTCCTGCTACAAAACATAATAACAAACTACTGCAACACGCTATCCGAGACCAACTTGACCCTAGTGCTGTTACTAAGTGGCTAGATACAACTGTAAAATGTAGAGTAAGTGTTAATGGTAGAATCCTGATGACGGGAAGTTTTACTATTAAATCTTATACAAAGAATGCAAAAGAGAAAGCTTACAAGATAACACTACTAGGAGATAATAATAATTGGGTATCTATTATGGATGGTAGGATGATGTGCGAAACTACCGAACCTGAATTAAATCAAGTTCATGATTGGCATAATGGGTTATGGCATTGGTATAATGCGAATAGAAAAGTAGATGATGTTAACTATCCCGTAGGTATGCCTACTTATGATATTTGCATTCCTATTATCGCATGGGGAACTTATATGTATGACCACGTTCCTGCTAATTGGAAACAAATGCGACTAGAAGAACAAACTCCAGCGTTCTTTATTAAAAAACTAGTTAATGCGTTCTTTCAAGAAGCAGGTTACAATGTTAATAGTAACTTTATGAATACTAAGTTTTTCAAGAAACTAGTTATGCCAACCGACCCATCAAGATTCAATCATGGTAATTTTTCTACACTAGGGGGAGGAACTAATCTTACTACTGTATGCGTAGCAGAAGCAGAATTTTTTAATGATACAGGTGCAGGACATGGTGTAGATACAATGTGCACTTGTCAATCTTGTACTTGGCAAATGCCTCATACATTTAAGAAGTGGGACCCCTGTCTTTTGATTTGGGACTTCCCTTATGGTGGACCATATAATGCTACTTGGGGAAGTTGCCCACAGAACGGACCGTACGCTGTATATAATCACTGTGCAGGAACTATGGAAGTTAAGTGGGGTTGGAGTCCGCCAGCAGCAGATGATTGGATTGCAAACAGGTTTGCACGTTACAATGAAGAAAAATGCGATTTATATGGTAAGCAACAAGTGGCAGAGTGGCAATGCGAACCTGATACTAATTGGTCTGACCAATCACAAGAAGATAAAGCTTCTAGTGCTGCTGGTTACCCCGTAGGAATGTATAATGTTTATCCTATGAAGTATCACTTTTGGGATTGTCCGATTACTGCAACTTATACGATAGAAGTCAAAACTAGTGTAGCAATGTTTAAGAGTAGCACTGCAAACAGTAATGGGAAAGGAAAGGTACAGATTAAATTAAAAATGATAGAGAACGCAAGTGGGTGGAATCTTACTGATAACAGTATGATGCAAAACGCTTATGCTAGTACACCAGGGACAGAAACAGATTTAGATAGTGAAACAGTTACCACACCGAATGGAAGTGCAGGAGGAGGTGGAGGTGGAGGAACGTTCAATCATTGGCATTATAGGGAATCAGATATTTTATGGACTGGTGTAGTTCCTGCTGGAGCACGAATAGTTGTAGAGTGGAGAAACATACGACATAATAACACTGATAACAATGGTCATGGTTGGGATGCAAAAGGAATAATACTAGATAGAGAGTTTGCAAAGTGGGATGCCGGTTACCCTTTTGCTTCTAGTCATAATAATATGCTATATGGTACGACTGCTAGACCTACAACTTTCAAAATAACAACGGGAACAGAAATAAATATAGGGGATGAAGTTACTTGGCACGAATACTTGCCTTGCGATATAACTATGAAATCGTTTATTGCAGGTCTTACAGGTTTGTTTAACTTGTATTGGTACACTGACGAAGTATCTAAAACAGTGTATGTTGAACCGTATGATGAGTTCTATGGTTTGAAAATAGATGCAGTTGATTGGACGAAAAAGCTAGACTTGAATCGGGCAAGTGAAACAAAATTCATTACCGATATGATAGCAAGAAATGCTCTTTATAAATACCTTGACCCTAGTAAAGATGAGTACTTAAATTATGAAAACAGTTTATTAGATTACCCACATCATAGTCAATTTGTAGATTTAGGTGCAGCTTTTCTTAATCAATTAAAAACTTATGGGACTTCATTATTCGGTGCTACTTGGATGATTCATGATAATCAGTTAGTTGACTTAATAGACCCTGATACGCCTTGGATTCCTTTAATCATTGGAGAATATGTTGCTGATGTAGAAACAACTCCAAAACCTGAAGTAGGTGGAGGATATCTCCCACGAATACTAAGTTACGAAGGAATGCAACCTACGGGAACGCAGTCTGCTTGGGGTGGTTGGGCTAACTCTGGAGCAGGAAGTGACACTGACATTTATCCGAGAGCGATATCTTTTGTTGATAACATAACACCAACGACTGGTCAGGAACACGCAAACCTAGCTTACCACGACAATCCTTACACAGGGCAATCAGGTTTATATAGTAAATTCTTTGAAGGACTATTGCAAGACTTGATAGCATTACCTAGAATGAGAATTGCATATTTCTACTTAACACCTAGAGATATTGCTGAATTAGATTTAAGAAATCTAGTATGGTTAAAAGGAGATGGAGATGGGAACGGAACATATTGGAAGATTCATAAAATAGTAGATTACAAACCGCACCTAGATACAGTAACAAAAGTAGAATTATTACAATATCAGATACGAGATAATTCAGCTCCAAAACCTAAAAAGCCACCAGGTCCTCCTAAAGACCCCAAAGTGTTTGATAGTAAAAAGAGAACAGATGGAGTAGTTACCTTTAACACAGGTAACAAGAAGTTCAATGCTGATAAACGCAGTGCATCAAACGAAGGAGGACAATCGGTTTCGGCTGTTATGCGTGGAAACAAAGCACCGAGTAATAATGGGAATGTAGTTATGGGAAACAACCTAGTTACTAGAACTCCAAATCAGATTGTACTAGGACAATACAATAAAGAAGATAAGGATGCTATTCTAATTGTTGGTGGCGGAGTGGACGAAAGTACACGCAGAAACGTTTTAACAGTGAAGGCAGACGGTTCTATGTATTTGGGGAGTGATAGTGACAATCTTATGACAAAGGACAGCAGCGGACAGTATATTGACTTATACACAAAAGAGAGTGATAGAATAATAAAATTAAAGTAAAAGAAAATGGCGACCAAGACTTCACATATATTAGACCTGAAAATACTAGGTACGGATAAACTTGTAAATCTAGAAAAAGAGATTAACAAGTACGAAGCTTCTATGAAGAAGATGGATAAGACGGATAAGAAGCATACCAAGACTATTGCTGAACAAAAGGTACAACTTAAAAATCTAAGGTCTGAAAGAAATACCGAACAGAAAGGTTTAATTGCTTCTCATCAGGCAACTAAAAAATTAGATGGTTCTTATAATGGATTGGTAGCAAGAAACAAAGCTATTTTAACTAGTCTAAAACAGAATAAGAAGGGAATGAAGGGTAACACTGCAGAAGTCAAAAAGATGAAAGCAGAGTACACTAAAAACAATGCTAAGTTAAAAGAATTCGATAGTAGTTTAGGAAACAATCAAAGAAATGTAGGTAACTACAAATCAGGATTAGCAGGAGCAAGAGATAGTTTGGCAAAAACAGGTATGGCTGTTGGGGCAGCAATCATAGCATTTCAAGCTATCGGTAGAGTTGTTACAATGTTAACTGCCGACTTTGGAGAGTTTGAAAAATCTTTTACAAATGTTTTGACTTTAATGTCTGCAGGAGATATAGAACAGTTTCATGGTGAAATGCAAAAAGGTGCACTAGATATAATTTCTAAGTATGGGTTTGCTATTAATGATGTAAATAAAGCATTATTTGATAGTGTTTCTGCAGGAGTTCCTGCTGCTGAAAGTGTAGAGTTTATGAATGTTGCTGCTAATCTAGCACTAGGAGGTGTTACAGATTTAAGCACATCTGTAGATGGAATGACAACTATTATGAATTCGTTCCAACTAGAAACAAGTGAAGCAAATAAAATTGCAAATGCTTTCTTTACAGCACAAAAGTATGGTAAAACAACGGTAGAAGAATTATCTGTTGCTATCGGACAAGTAGCACCACACGCAAAAAGAGCTGGGATGTCATACCAAGAGTTATTAGCAGCAATGGCTGAACTAACTAAACAAGGTATTAAAACGGACTTAGCAGCAACAGCTTTGAAGTCAACAATTACTGCAATAGAAAAACCTAGTGAAAAAGCAAAAGCAGTATTTGATAAGATGGGTATTTCTTATGGGACGAACGCTATAAAAAGTCAGGGTCTAATGACTATCCTTACTAAGATTACAGCAGCAGGAGAAGATAATGCAGATGTATTAACCGAGTTGATACCAAACATTAGAGCACTTACAGGTGTTTCGGCAATGGGGGCAGCACAGCTAGAAGATTATCACGTTATACTAGGGGAAGTGAATGATGATTACGGTGATACGAGTTCCTTATCTAAAGCAGTAGCAATGCAACAAGAAACACTAGAACAACAAATGGCTAGGTTGAATGGGGAGTGGACTGTTCAGAAAATTCTATTAGGAGAAGAATTAAAACCTGCTATGGATAAGATAATCAAAGCAATGGGGTGGATAGTTGAACACGCAGTAGATATTGCTAGGTGGACGAAAGCCGGTGTAATTGCATTTATAGCTTATAAAGTGGCAATGATAGGTGCTACGATTGTAACAAATTTACAAACGGGAGCAATAACTAGACAAATAATAAAACAAAAGCTTCTTAATCTTACAATGAAAATGAATCCTTGGGGGTTGGTTATTGCAGGAGTTACCGCAGCAATTACTTTGTTTTCCGACTATGGAGATGAAGTTGAAGTAGTATCACAAAGAGAAAAAGAAAGAGCTACGCATAATGAAAAAGTAGCAACTGCATTGAACGAGGTTAATACTGCTCATGAGCAACAAATAGTACAAGTAAAGAAGTTAAATAAACTTGTAATGAATCAAAACTTAGCAGAAGGGGATAGACAAAAAGCTCTAGATGAGTTTAATCAAAAGTTCGGTACTACTGTTAAGTACACAAATGATTACATTAAACTTCAACAGAGAATGGGGACGGCAGTAGATGACGTTACAAACAAACTGAAAGCACAGTTAGTTTTGAAAATTGCTGAAACCGAAATAGAAGAATTATTAATTAGAGAAATTGCACTAGATGAGAAATTAGCAAAACAAAAAGGAGAAGTTGCTATTCAACAAAACAGGTTAAATGAATTAAATAAGACAGGGAGCCGCGAAACGAAACAATCAATCGAGAACTCTAAGAACTCGATAAAAATGTTAAATGAGAATGGGGAGGTAATTGAACAAGTTGCCGAAAGTGTAAATGAAAAAGGGAGAAGGGAGTATCAGGCAAGTATAAGTGCTGAGGTTCTGGCAGATATGAATAGGGATTTGGCTAATACTGAAACAGATTTAAGGATAGTAGTAAACAAACAAAACACAGTAAGAAATAAAGCAACGGCAGATATTGCAAAATATGGGGGAATAGTTGACGAAATAATTAAGAAGATTTCTAGTGGAGGTGGATTAAAGGCAAAGATATTATCTTTGGCTGATGCTATGTTACTAGAAACAAATACGATAGAAAAACTAGGTACTAAGAGAACGGAGTTAATTAAAATTGTTAATACTGCGGTAATAGGTTCTGACTTATATGTAAAAGCAAAAAAAGAAGTAATTAAAATAGATAAGGAAATAGAACTTACAAAGGATAAAGAAGTAAAAGTAATCGAAACTTCTGTTGAAAGTTTAACGAAAGAAATAGCTGCAAATAAAACTTATCTAGAAATGCTTGAAGGTAAAACTGAAGCAATTAATGAATACAATAATTCTCATATTAAACAGTTAGAAATGAAGATTCGTTTAATATACGCACAAGCAACAGCCGACCAAAAGTTAACAGACCAACAACTAGTAAATCTAGGTGTACTAGAAGGTCAATTAAAAAAATTCCAAGCAAGTTTAGAAGACCCTGAAGATAAAAAATCTCCACTAGAAAAAGCTATGTGGGGTGAAGGAGTACAAGATTCTTTTGCTATGGCAAATTCTGCACTAGATATGCTATCAATGAGTATGTCAGGTAACGCTCAACTTGCAAAGGTAGAGTTTGATAATGAAATGCATAATTTGAATACAGCCAAAAATACAGAATTAGAAAACTTTGATAAGAGTAAAGCAGCAGAAAAGATGTCAAATGAGCAAAGAGCTACTGCAAGAGAGAAAATACAAACAAAGCATGACGGTAAAATTCTTACATTAAAGAAAACCGAGTTTGAAAGAAACAAAGAATTAGAAACAAGTGAAGCAAAAATGGCAGGAGCTATGGCTATCATGAGGATATGGAGTGGTCAGATAACTTCTAATCCTGTTATTGACGCAATCATAAAGCTAGGTCTAATCGGAGTACAAATAGGTAGAACGAACAAGCAAATAAAGGCAATTAAGCAAACCGAGTTCAAAGGTGCTAAAGGTGGTATCATTCCAACTTTTGCAGATGGAGGTATGGTTCATGGTAATTCACACGCACAAGGAGGAGTAAAGTTCAATGTAGGTGGTACAGTTGCCGAGTTAGAAGGAGGAGAAGCAGTCATTAATAAACGTTCTACAGAAATGTTTAGAAACGAATTAAGTAATATGAATGCAATGGGCGGAGGAAAAAGATTTGCTGATGGAGGTCTAGTTTTGGGTGCTTTGGCAAAAGCGGAAAAGAGAAGTTTGTTAACGGAAGAAGATATAAATGGTATTGCAAATGCACTTTCACACCAAAGAGTAACAGTGACAGAAAGTGATATAACAGGTACACAAAACACCGTTTCAATCTTAGAAAGTAGAGCAACTTTCTAATATGAAAGATTGTATGCACAACGAAAATAAGGACTTCTGCTGGACTTTGACTAGTTTAATGACAACTAGTATTAAAAAGAAAAGTAGCTTAATTTACTAGGTATGCGAAAATTTGTAAAATATATTATGTTAAATAAGAAAAAGGATGAAAGCGGACATTAAAATCATAGAAAACAGACGTGATATTTGCACCAAATGTCAGTACATAAAAGACAAATGGTTGGGTATTATAAAAGAACAAAGTTGTGGTATTTGTAAATGTTCTATACCAAAAAAGACCTATTTGAAAATGTCAAAATGCCCAAAAGGAAAATGGTAATGGCTAATTTAATTGACGAAGGACAAATGTATCAACATATAAAAAGGGCAGTATTAGTGGACGAAAACGAACGTTCAAAAATACAAGAAGTATTTGAAACGAATGCCGACTACTTTTCTAAAAATAATAAACACCATACAAAATACATTCTAAAACTATTCAATTTTTACAATAAATACTTTTCAGGCATTACGCTTGAATTTAACAAAAGTGATGTAGAGTGCGGAGTATGTCAAACAACGATAATTAAATTATGGAGTACAATAATCTATGATGTATGGGAAAGAAAAATAATATAAAAGAGGTTGTCCGATTCTGCGATTTAGTAGGAGAAGAACTAGCAAGTAGATTCGGAAATGATGCTACGATAAAGGATTTAGTATTACACTTTTCACAGCATGGTTTAATCAAGCCGATTATAATTAGAAACTATCTTATCGTAAACGACTTTTACAAACAGTTAAGAAAAAATAATGGGCATATGACCTATACTTTTATGGATATGAGTATAGAATACAACTTATCAGAAAGACAAATACAGACAATAATATATGAGTACCAGAAGAAGTTTGAAATCAAGAATAATGTTTCTCGGTAGTTTCTTCGCAAAAGGTATATCTTTTATTTTTAGATTTGCCAATCAAAGAATTAGAACATAATACTCTAAATAAAAAATTATGCCAAAACCTACACCAGAAACAGAAGAAACAAAAGTTGAATTTCTAGATAGATGTATGACTAGTGATACAATGATTACAGAATTTGAAGATGAAGATGCAAGAAAAGAAGCTTGTACTTTACAATTTAATGAAGCGAATCCACAAGAAGAATCAGAAGAAGAAACAGAAGAAGCAGTAACAGAAACACCTGAAAGTGAAGTTGCAGTACCGAAGGAAGATGAAGATAAGGAAACTTTTATGGAAAGATGCGTTACTGATGAGTACGATAAAGAAATGTGCTCGGTAAGTTGGGATAAAAATCAACCTAAGGAGGAAGAAGAAAAAGAAGAAGTAGAAGAAGCAAAAGATATTTTCATTTACGATATGATAGGTGCAGGAGGAATTACTGCAAAGAAAATTGTAGATGATTTAGCAAAAGCAGGAAAGAATTGCAATGTTAATCTAAGAATCAACTCTGCAGGAGGAGATGTATTCGAGGGAATAGCAATTTACAACTCATTAAAGAAACATAATGGTAGCATTAATGTTGAGATAGAAGGACTAGCAGCAAGTATGGCTTCTATTGTTATGTTAGCAGGAGATACAATAACTGCAAGTGAAAATTCACTTATTATGGTTCACAATCCTTCGGTAGGTATTCAAGGAGAATCAAAAGACCTTACTAAAAAAGCAGAATTACTAGATAAAATCAAAGAACAAATGGTTAACATCTATTCTAGCAAAACGGGAATGGATGAAAAATCAGTAATAGATATGATGGATTCTGAAACTTGGTTAACTGCAAGCGAAGCACTAGAAGTTGGGTTAATTACAAGTGTAGGGGAAGCAATTAAAGTTGCAGCAGTTAACGAAACAGTATTTTCAAATGCTCCAAAATGGGTAGTTGACTTTACGAAAAAACAAAATCCGAATGTTATGGATGATATCTTGTCAATGTTAACGAACTTGAAAAATAAAATTTCAGGTATTAAAGAGGAAACACCGAAAGGAGTAAGAATCTTAGATGATGTAGCAGTAAAAAATGAGATAGTTAATCTAGCAGAAAAAATTGGAGAAACTAGTGCTGTAAATGATGAGTTACTAGAAACTTTATCTATCGTTGCAACTCATGAAGCTACAATAGAAAGTATGCAAAAAGAACTAGATCAAAAAGTGTTAGAGATAAATAAAAACAACGCAACACCTACTAGTGATAAAGTAATAGCAGATAAAGACCCTAGTTTCAATCTAAAAAATGTTGATAGTACAACAAACGGTTGGGACGAAGCGGCAAACATATTACAATAAAAAGAAATTAATAATTTATAAATAAAAAAAGAAAAAAATGGCAAATTTAATTACACACTCGCTATCGTATTCAAAGGAGGATGCAATGAAGTATTTCATGCAACCTTTGTTTGTAGGTAATTCAGCAATGGACTACTTTGAAATAATGACGGGAGTGAAATCAAGTCAAAAACTTGATAAATTCGGAACACTACAAAACATTACACTCGCAGAAACAACAGGTTTTGCTGGTATTGCTGGTGGTGCTAACAATTACTCGCAAAGAAGTATTGCAGTAGCAAGAATGGAAGCAGAAGTAGAACAAGCAGGAGGGGTATTCTTTAATTCTATTAAAGGAGAATTACTTAGAACAGGGAATAGCAAAGACGATATTTCAGGAACTAAGATACAAGGAATTGTAGCAGAAATGATGATGACAGGTGTTAAGAGAGATTTAGAAAGACAAATCTGGTTCGGACATACTGCTTCAACTTCGGCTAATTTCAGTGCTTATAATGGAATCTTACAGCAATTAACGGGATTACCAGCAGCACAGAAATTATCTATTCCGTCAGTATTAGTTACTACTGCAGGATTAGAAACTTCGGTTTTAGAATTTCAAGCAATGGTAGATGCAATGCCAAGCGAAGGTTTAGAAAATAGAGCAGATTTAGTAATCTTTGCTTCTCGTTCATTATGTGACAATTACAGAACAGCGTTAAGACAAGGAGGAACGGAAGGTGCTTATGTTTCATTACAAGATGGAACTCCAAAATTATCTTTTCAAGGTATTCCGGTAGTAGAAATGGGATTATGGGATAGTGTAATTGCAACAAGTGGTGGTACAGGTTCAACAATTACTCCACCAGCACTAGATACTTCGGTAGGGAATGATTATGATGCTCACTTAGCAGTGTTAACAGTTAAAAATAACATAGTTATTGCAACTGATTACGAATCTGTATCAGGAGCAGATATGTGGTACGATAAGAAAGACAAGTTCAATAGATTCCGTTTTGAATATGTTATTGGTGCTCAATACAAGAATGATGAGTTGACGGTAACAGCTAACTCGGGAGCATAGTTAATTAATTAATAATATAAAAAATAAAATAAAATGGGAGTATTAACAGCAGGTCATGTTATCTTGTGCGAGGACAGAAATCGTAGAGGTGGTATTAAGACCATATATTTAGGGGAAGTTGCAAATGTATCAGGTACAACAGCAACAGCACCACATTCTTATTCTTCTATTGCAGGGTTAACAGGTACAGGGGGAACAGGGTTTAATGTTTGGAAGTTTGAGTTTGATAGAGAAACAGCTTATTTTCAAGCAAACGCTTCAAGAGAAAACGGTTCAACAATAGTTGAATGTGAGGTAGGTTTCTCAGTTCCTAAGATTACGGAAGAAGTTAACGCTAGATTAGAGGAATTAAAAGAAACTTGTGGATTGTTTGCAGTTTGTGAAACATTTGCAGATACAGGTGCTGGTTCGCCACCACCAACTTATCACTTTGTAATAGGATATGACGAGGTTTTCTCGCCAGACGCATTCTTAGAGTTTACAAGTGGAGAGCAAAATTCAGGAACAGGTCTTCAAGACCCGAATGAAACAGTAGTAAAACTGAAAGGTTTTATGGCAGAATATCCGAGAGAATACAGTGGAGCAATAACGATTGACACGAATGGTGCAATAGCAACAGCATTAGGTTACACTCTAGCATAGTCTGGTAGGTATAATTTACTTTTAGAAAGGGGTTGGGAAGTTTTAAGAACAACTCAACCCTTTTTTAATAAAAAATACCTATAATTGCAAATGGGTTGTAATTGTAACAACGATATAAGTAAGGAAGCAGTAGAGAAAAGAATTAAGTTAAAAGAATTAAATCAATCAATAAAAAAAATAAATAAAATGGCAAAATCTTATTATAAGGTACTAGATAGTGTTAGTCAAGATGCTAGATTAACTTACAACAAGCAAAGAATGACGGTTAGAGATATTTCACAAGGAGTTCTGAAATTACTTTATGAAACAGGTCATCCGCAAGTTGAAAAAGTAGAAGGTAAAATAGGAAGTACGAAGAAAGAGGACTAAGATGGCAAAGAAAAAGACAACTAGACCGAATGGAATTGTTGCTTTTGATGTTCTAAACCTTACAACTCAACGAAATGTAGCTGAGGAAAAGAATTTAGATAAGTTACAGTTCGACTATATTCCTTTTGGAGAAAATAATCAGAACGATTTTCCAAGTCATTTAGCCGACTTAAAGAGAAAGTCTGCAACACACCGTTCTATTCTTTCTCAAAAGGTCATTTATACTGTCGGCAGTGGATTTATTACAGAAAACGAACCCTTACTACAATATCTTACAAATAGTAACGCAGACGGAGACAATTTTCTTAATGTATGGCGAAGAATTGTAGATGATTACTATACCTTCGGGAACGCATACTATGAAATCGTAACTTATGATGGAGGAGTTAACATATACCATATAGACGCAACGAAAGTTAGAATTGCAAAAGATAAAGAAAATGTTATTGTTCATCCTGATTGGAGTGAGTACAAGCAAAGACAAGAAGAAGCAGTAGTTATTCCTTTCTATCCAGCATTTATAACGGATAAAGGGAATAAAAGAAGCGTAATTCATATAAAGGACTATGAAGCAGAGTTTGACTATTATGGTTTGCCAGATTATATTGCTGCACTAGAAGATATCTCGGTAAATTATGAAATCGGAAGATGGAATAATACCAAGTTCAAAAATCATTTTCAACCTAGTAGCATTGTTGAAATTAATGGAGATATGAGTGATGAAGAAGCGGAAAGTTTTGTAGAAGAAGCCCGAAGTAAATTTACTTCAGAAGGCAATAATGGAAAAATACTGTTTCTAGTTAAGAATGGAGACACTGCTCCTGCTACCGTAACGACTATTGCTGACAATCAAGACGGAAGTTTTATGGAATTAGCACAGATAACAAATCAGAACATAATTACTGCTCATAGATGGCAACCTAGTCTAAGTGGTGTTATTAGTTCAGGTAAAATGAGTTCACAAGGGAATGAAATTCGTATAGCATACGAAATGGTAATGGCAACAGTAGTAAAAGGAACAATGAATTTACTATTTGACCCTATAAAAAGCGTATTAAATGACAATGGGTTTGATACGAACGATTTATCTATTAAATACGAGCCACCGGTAACTTATATGAGTGATATCAACATTTCAGAGGTACTTGAAATCAACGAGTTACGGGAGGTAATAGGATATGAAGCAAAAGAAAACTATAATGTTCTAGTAAATAAAAAAGAAGCAGAAGATGAAGTAGAACTTGAAGAAAAAGAAATAAATAATAATATAAAAATTAAGGAATAATGGCAAGTACAGTAACAGCAACAACGCTTACAAGTATAATTACCGAGAGCATTACATTAAATGGAGATACTTATGGAAATTCAGTAACTCATTCAGCAACAACGCAAGGGGAAGCGTATTCTAGAACAATGGAAGTAGCAACAAGTGAAACAGGTGTTCTTACAATGGGTGCTGCAGATGGAAGTGGCACGGTTATCGGAGACAATGTTAGCTATATGAGATTTACAAATCTAGACGATACTAACTTCATGCAATTAACGTTCAAAACAGCAGCAGAAAACTTTTCTGTTAAATTAAGTGCTGGAGAAAGTTATGTTTGTATGAATAATCAAATGGACGCAGTTAATACAGTGACACAAGGTACACTAGAAGATATGACAAGTGTTACTGCTAAAGCAAATACATTAGCTTGTGACTTACAGTTCATAGTAATAAGTAGCTAGAAATGGCTTATACGAACATAAACGACTTGAATCCTCTTGTTTCTGCTGCAACAGTAATACAGACGGCTATGGTTAGTCAAGTTTTTGATACTGCTTTAATTACTTCGAGTATAGTTAAAATAGCTGAAATTACTCATCTAGAAAAACCGTTAAGTAGAGAGTTCTATGAGGAACTAGTAACACAAACGCATAATGCAAGTTTGACGGCTGCAAATTCAACTCTATATGATGATTATTTGTTGAGGACTTTGTGTTGGTTCGTTAAATTAGAGGCAATGAACGAAATCCAAAACAATATAACTTCTAGTGGGGTTATGACAAACATAGATGATTACAGTACAAAGGTATCTCCACAAGAATTTAATATGATGAAGATAGATGTAGAAAGAAAAGCAAATATCTTCTTACAAGATATGCTAGATTTCTTAAATGATAGCGTGGTTATTACTAATTATCCTACCTACCAAAAGCACGCAGGACATAGTAGTATAATAAATGACGATTCAACAAATAAGAAAGGAGGAATAATTTTTTACTAAACAATTATGAGTAACTTACATTCTGAACAAACAGGTTTGCAACTCCATAAACCTAAAAAACATAGTGAAGCAGTAAATTCATCCATACTAGCAAAGACAAAAGATGGTATGGTAGGTTATGTTATGGGAGCAAAAACCTATTCAACAGTAATTACCCCTATTGCAGATGTAGCTGGTAGTACAAATAATAAGTATTTCTCACTATATTCTGAAATGATGGGTACTAGATACTGCGTTTATTACAGCGTAGATGGTGCTGGAAGCGTAACACTGCCTGACTACTATGATGAACTTATAAAAGTTTCAATTTTAGGGAATGCAACAGTAGAAACAATTATAGATGAAACGATAACCGCACTAGCAGCTATTGATAGCACTGCAGACCATAAATTATATACTTCTGCAACTGATAATACAACGAATCTTACTATCGTAGAGGAGAATAAACCTGTCATGATAGATGTTTCAACAGGTTGGATTTTTGCAACGACTATTACTGATGCAGATACAGGTGTAAAACGGTACTGCGTAACTGAAGATGGAGTTATTAAGTTCGTTGAGTTAGTATCATCAGGTGGAACGCCAGAAGGAACAGCAATACTTTCAACGGGAGAGGAAGGAGGAACTAAATTTCTAAGAGAAGATGGAGATGGAACTTGTAGTTGGCAAACTCCTGCTGATTTAGTTGGTGTAAATAGTATAAAACTTTATGATGGTAGTGCTTATACTGACATTGGAACTGGTAATGTAGGTTTCACTTTGGCAGGAGGAACAGGGATTAGTACCGTTGCAGAAGGAACGACAATTACAATATCAGAAACAGTAGAAAAGAAAAGCAAGTCAGATGTAGAAGATGTTATCGGAGTAACGGGAACAGACTTGGGAACTTTTACAGGTAGCACGATTCCAGATAGTAGAGATATTAAAACTGCTTTACAAGATTTAGAAACAACGGTAGAAACTAAAGCAAATTCAGGAGTTTCATATCATCATAAATCTTTAAGATATTCGGCAAATAATTTAAACGGAACAGATAACGCAGAAGGAACAAATCCTGCTTGGGGGTTTGCCGAAACGAATAATAATGCTCATAATAGATTTTTTACTGCTGTCGATACTTCTGCTATGACTTATCAAAATGGTCTTAAGAGTTGTATCGCACTGCCAATTACAGGGGTTACATCAAAACTTATCGGAGGAAGCTTAGTCGGTAGTGGAGAAAGTGGTGTTACTTTCAAAATTACAATTTGGAAAGGAGATTTTGATTCTAGTGATGAGGTTATGCCAATGACTTTAATAGGAACTTTTACAGTAGTGGGAAGTAACAACGCAGATACAGATGCTTTTAATATAGCACTTGGTTCTTCGGCAGATTGTACTTTGGCAGATGGAGATGGAGTAATAATTTTAATGGAAGATATAGAGGAGCAATCAGATATGGATGCAAGGGGAACCGTAACTTTGAGATTTTCAGATAGCTTTTAATAATGCCTAGCAAGATGATAGATATAACAGAAAGAATATGCTTACCGACAATAATCTTAAATGTTGGAGCAGTAGGAATTGGGTTTAGTGAAGTAGAACAGGGATTAAAAATGGTTTCATATACCGTTGCAATAATTTGGACGATTCTAAAGATAAGAAGTGAAATTAAACTGTATAAAGAAAACTACAATAAAAGAAAGGACTAGTTTCCACGAATACCTTATTTTAAGGACTTGTGCTGGACTTTCGTGGCTTTTTAATGTATTAGGTTATAAAAGACAAATGAATACAAAGAGCAAACACTATTTTGAATATGATAGAAATATGAGTGTAGAACAAGCAAACGAATTAAAAAACTCTTTAAAGAACTCTAATGGAGAAAATGTATCTTTAAAGAGTGAAAAAGAGGAAAAAAAATCGTTAAGATACTTCGCCTACGGAGAATTTGATTCTCCTGATGACATAGGGAGTGGACAGAAGTATATGAACCGAGATTTTTTAATGTTACTAGATAGGGCTAGAGAGAGTGCCGGTATTCCTTTCAAGATTAACAGTGGTTTTAGAACAAAAGCATACAATATAGACCTAGAGAAAAGAGGATATAAGGTAGCAAAAAACTCTGCACACCTAAAAGGATTAGCAGTAGATATAGCTACTCCCAACAGTAGTACAAGATTCAAAGTATTACAAGCACTAGCAGAACAAAATATAACTCGCATTGGAATTGGAAAAAATTTCATACATTGCGACACCGATAAAACGAAGTCACAAAATGTTTTGTGGCACTATTATTAACTAAAATTTGAAAAATGAAAAATTGGCTGATTAGAACTATGATGAAAAGCAAGAAATTCTGGTACGCGGTAAGTGCTGTGGTAGTTCCTGCAATCGTTATGTATTTAGGGGTAGATGAATCTACTGCTACTGATTTGTACCATTCAATTCTTGTACTGATACTAGGTCAAGGTATTGCGGACATATCTAAAAAATAAGTGAAACAGTTTAGACCTCGCTTGTCTAAAAAGGAGTTTGATTATGTTAATGCGTTCAAGAATTCTAAGAACGTGGGAATTATAGGCGATACGCATGAGCCATTTTGCCACCCTGATTATAGGGAGTTTTGCTATGATACATTTAACAGGTTCGGTTGCACTGAAATAGTACATATAGGGGACGAATGTGATAATGCGGCACTATCTTATCATGAATCGGAACTAGAAATGCCGAATGCAGTAAACGAAGCAGAACAAGCTCAAATAGCTATGGAGAAATGGTACAAAACCTTTCCTGATGTTAAGGTATGCGTAGGAAATCATTCAGCATTACCGTTCAGGCAAGCAACTTCTGCCGGTATTCCAAAAAGGTATCTAAAAACCTATGAAGAAATTTGGAATGCACCGAAGGGATGGGAGTGGAAGATGGATTGGGAGATAGATAATGTATTATATACGCATGGAACGGGAAGCAGCGGAATTAGTGGTGCTAGAAACAGGGCAACAGCAAATAGACAATCTACTGTTATCGGTCACTCACATAGTTTCGGAGGTGTTTCCTATATGGCGAGCCGAAACGACATCATATTCGGCTTAAACGTGGGATGCGGAATAGATGTTGACCATATGGCTTTCAGTTATGGAAAGAACTTCCCGAAGAAACCGACTTTGGGTTGTGGTGTAGTACTAGATGGAGGAGCAACAGCGTTATTTATACCTATGAATTTAGGTAGTCGATACGAATGGATAAAATAAAACGGTTTAGTTTGTAAGGTTTCATGCCTTATTTGTTTGTTTAGTTGGGTGATACCCTTATATTATAGCAATATAGTATAGGGGTTTTGCTTTTTATACCCCTGTGCGATAGTTATAATCATTCTTTGTAGAACTCTAATCTTAGAAATCACTCTTTAAAGAACTCTAATCTTAGAAATCATTCTTTGTAGAATGGTCGAGTTCGAGAATTGTACTGTTATGTATAGATAACGGACTAGTTATTGAACTTTTTATACCAAGAAATAACACTTTTACATACCAAAAGTGCAAATTCCCGCCATTTTTAACGTTATAATTGGATGAAATTTTCTCTAATTTTACTTTTCTTCTAGTAAAATATGTTGATAAACATAGTTCATTAACAAAATAAAGGATGCATATTTGGACTATAATTAAAACAAACAAAACTATGATAAAATTTACTACACTTCAGGAAGCTATCGAGAGAAAAGGTTACGCAAACGAGTACATCAAAGCAGAAGACACTAAGGATAAGATAAATAACTATATAGGGTTTACTGCAGATGGAACGGTTTGGTTCTGGTATAATGAAAGCATTTTAATAAACGATTCACTTGCGTGGTTTGACCACAGATACAATCAAGCAAACGGAAGTAAGATTAAAACATACAAACAAGAAATGAAAACATTAGCACTATTAGATTTAGAAGGTGTTAATGAATCGAAATATGGTAAAAAACTTTTACCAAGTTGGAGAGTAGCAAAATAATTAATTAAATAACTTAAACAAACAAACAAAATGAAAAATTTAGCAAAAGTAAAATCAGAAAGAACATTCGGAATTGAAATCGAGTTCATAACAGACGGTACAAATTCACAGTCACAGATTGCACAAGAACTTAATAGAGCATTTAGAAGTGTTACTATTGAAAGTGAAGGTTGGAATCATACTACAAGAGACCATTGGAAAATAGTAACTGATAGTAGTTGTGGTTTGGAACTAGTAAGTCCTATTTTAACAGGTTCTAAAGGACTTAAACAAGCACAGAGAGTTATTGATACACTTAGTATGATAGAAGGTGTTACAGTTAATAGAAGTTGTGGGATTCACGTTCATGTTGGATGTGCAGACATAACTGCAAACGGAATGAAAAATGTTATTTTACAATATGCGAAAAATGAAAGATTGATTAACAGTGTACTTGCACCAAGTAGGAGAGATACTAGATGGGCAAGACAACTAGTAGGGAATAATAGTAGATATACTGATATGAATAGTTTGAAAACTGCATTAGATGGAGCAGATACTTGTACTCAAATTATAAGTTTAATGAGTGGAAGATACCAAACAGTTAACGTGCAGTGTTGGAACAGACAAAGAACGGTAGAATTTAGACAGCACGGAGGAAGTTTAGATAGTGAGAAGATAATGAATTGGGTAGTATTTTTACTTAACACTGTTGAAAAATGTATGAAATCTAATAAGATAAGTTTAACGGTAAATGAGAATCAAGTTAAAGCGTTCAAACAGTGTTTCGGTGAAAGTAAAGTAGTTTATGACTTTATGCTAGGGAGAGCAAAACACTTTGGATTCGATTGTTATGGAGAGGTAGAAACGGTTGAGCAATTAAGATACTTTTCTTGTGAAGGCGAGGATGGTAATATGTATAAAGTACAGATGATGAGTAATGGTGCGTATATAGTACAAGTGAATGGAATACAGTCAGACAGTAATAGAACGGTTCTAAAGGACTTACTAGTTAGTTTGGACATAACACTTCCAAACATACTTCCAAGTAAAGCACATCAAACTGCACGACAATTAGGAAAACAGTTATTTGCAAACGTTAACTGTTAAAAGAAGTTTAAGTTCCACCGACTTGATACGAAAGTATCGAGTTTTCGGTGGTAGGAGACATAATGTTTCTGATAATTAAAATAACTTGAAATGAAATTAAGAAAACTAACTAAGAAGGATGAGTTCCTGAAATTGAACGGACTTGTAAACGACAAAGAAGTGAATAAGGCAATAGAAGAAGAAAGTATTAAACTAGTAAACGAATTAGAAACTAAAAAAAAGAAAATGAAAAATAATGTAGTGGTAATTGATACCAAAGACCAAGTAAGAAAACTTTTAGAATTAGTAAAAGTAGATTTGAGAAAAGGAAAAAAAGAAGTAATAGATAATGTAACGGAAGTTGTAAGTAAAATAATGGAAGGATTAGATAAATTAAATTTACAGACAATGGAAAACTATATTGACGAACCGTTTTTAGATGGAACAAAATTTAAGGAGGGGGATATCATTAAAATAACGGAAGAAGGAGCAAACAAAGGAACTAGATTTTTAGTAAGGGGTTTCGGTGAAGCAATGTACGGTTGGAAAACAACTGAAGAAGTAAGTAAACCGATTTATATTTTAACGGTAGAAGTAAAAGGGGAAAATGCAATTAACTATATGAGCAATAATCAATTTACCGAACTAGTAGATAGAACTTGTGAAGTAGTAAGTGAAAAAGAAGTAGGTGAATTTACTGATAGTTTTGTGGGGTCAATGATGAAACAAGCGGAACAATACAGTAGAGGTGCAAGTCCTTATAGTAACGAAAAAAAAAGTAACAAATAATTAATAATAACTAATAAAGTCCTTTGAGTAAAGTAGAAGGCAATTAAAAAAGATGTGCGGATTAATAGGTTTTACAGGGAAACAAAAAGCGAATACAGTGATACTTAATCAACTGTTAATAGCAAACGATAGTAGGGGTGGGCATAGTACGGGATATTTTGACGGTACAAACTTTACCAAGTGTTTAGGTAAAAGTATTCCACTACACAAAGAAGTACGACAGTTACAAACAAGTACCTTTATAGGACATACTAGATTCTCAACTCATGGTGCAAGAACAATACCGAATCAACATCCTTTTCAGTATGGAGAAGTTATTGGTGCACATAATGGGGTAGTACATAACTACAAAGAAGTAGGTGAGGAATTTAAGTGTAAAGAAACAGAGGTAGATTCACAAATGATTTTCAGTGTATTGAATAAAACAAAACACGATTTCAAGACATTAGGAAAGTTTACAGGTGCACTTGCAACACTGTTTCAAATTGGAGATTTATTTTATACATATAGAAAAACGAATCCACTTTGGGTAGGTAGAAGTAAAAACGGAGATGTTTATTTTTCTAGTTTGAAAGATGTACTTGTAAAATGTAAACTGCATAATATCTACCAACTCAAAGAAGGGAGATTATATGTATGGAGTGGTAACACTGTAATACAAAAGATAGACATAGACCACGACCCGATTGCTAGTAAGTACGGAAGTAGTAGAATGCAGTGGTGGGAGTACGGTGATGTACCTGTAACGGTTAAACGACCAAAGATGAAGGGTGCATACAGTGGAATAACTGATACCTTTGATAAAAATAAAGTTACTGCGTATAATGAGATAGAAGATGAACGGGATATTATTGGAATGGAAGATATTGATTATGATACCTTAGATGAGATAGACATTACTGATTATGATTTAACAGAAAAACAAGATAGAAAGAAACTGTTAGAAATGACTGATGAGGAATTTAACAAAGAGCAGATGACGTTATGGAGTTAACACCTAAACAATATCGAGAGTTTACTGTTTTATACAAGATAGCAGTAGAATTAAAAAAAGAGAGCTTTGTATTTTACGGACAAGAAATACTGACTGAATATGCAAAGCATTTATTAACTTATTACAATTTGAAAAATGATAGATTATAGGACGACAAAGAAATGGGAATGTATATACAAGATGGAAGGAGTTAGAATGATAGCAGACAATCATACCGACTTAGTAACACAGTTAAGAAAGTTTGCATACGATAAACCGAAAACAAACAAACAGCATAGAGATAGAAGTTATGATTGGTTTTTGAATGTAGATGGAATTAAAATAAATAAAAAGAACGATACACTGTTTGTGCTGGACTTAATTGAGTATGGATATGTTAAGATACTCGGATGTGGTCAAAAGTCCAGCAGAACACTTAAAAACGACTAAAAATGGAAAGAATGAGAAAGTATATAGTGCAGTATTATGGTTGGATAGGAAGTTATGGGGATTGGGATTGTGATGACTTTACAGTAAGAGCAGTTAATATCAAACAAGCAAAGTTATTAATGATAGAAAGATTGAAACATACCTTATTAAAAGGAGCACCGCATATTGAGTTGTATTCTACCTATTGTAGAAAGATGAAACAGTGGGATGATGGTCACGAAGCAAGAATGAAAGAATTAGCAAAACATAAATAACCGGCAAAAATTCCTAGCCACTAATATAGGTACTAAACAAATGGATGAAAAAACAAAGAAACTATTAAGCGAATTATGTACGGGATGGGAAGTACGAGTAGCAACTCTAGAAGTACGGGAGGTAGCGTTAGTTAACGCTGGAAACGATACTGAAGCAAATGTAGTTGGTATGCAGTGCGATACATTAAGAATTTGTGCAGATAGTTTAAGACAAACAATGACAGATTTGAGGCGTATGGATAATCATGAAGCTACGATACAGAAAATAATTACTGACTCGTTCAGATAACCTTTAAGATGGCTAGGTGTATGTACTAGGTGAACAATGGAAATCCCGAAGTAACCTACACCGTAAGGAGCATAAAAGGTTAGTTACCTTTAATTAGCACCTAGTCAACTTAACTTAAAAAATAAAAAAATGGCAAAGAAAGGAAAATGGAAAATTGAAAAAGATGGTAAAAAAAATAATCTACCAGATGATATACAAGATATTTTGAATGACGCTGCTTCAACTTATGTTAATGAAGATGGGGTTACCTTAGAAGATATGATTAAACAAGCGCACGAAGTAGCAGAGAAGTTTATTTCAAAAGATTATAGCTTGTCAAAAGAAGAAAAAGAAGGGCATTGGAGAGTTCCACCAACAGAAAACGAGCAACTAGAAACACTGTTTAAGCATAAATACATTTACTGCAATAAAGACAACTTAATTTCTTGGTTAGAATATGAAAATAAAGAAATTGGTGATTATGATTATATAGACAAGGACGATTATGGTATGATACCCCTTTGTATATGTGGGATTAAGGGAGTGGAATTTGATAAGTTCACAGGGATAAGCAAAATAGATATAAGTAGTAATTTGATTGTTATGATAGACGGAGAAGAGCAGGATATTTTACTTGGCAAACTAGAAGGAAAGGGGAGTAATATCCTTTATTCTTAGGATAACTAACTTAAAAACAGTACCTTGTGATGGATAAAGAATTGGTAACATATTTTGTAGAGCAAGTAAAAGAAAGAAATTTTTTAGATAAGTTATATAAAACGAATCTGATTGAAATGGATAAATTTTTAGAGGGTAAGCGGAAAACCTTAAATAGAGTACGCAAGAAAAAAATTAATAAATTATGGAAGGAAAAGGAATTGTAGTAAAGGTCGGTAGCAGTAAGGTTACCGAAATCGTACCTAGTGGAACTCATATTGGTAGATGTTACAGTATGATACATATTGGTACGGTACAATGGGAATATCAGGGAGAGCCAAAGGCATCCGATAAAGTAAGGTTTACATTTGAACTACCGCATGAAACTAGGGAGTTTGGTGGAGAGGAAAAACCGATGGTAATTAGTAAAGAATATACTGTTTCACTGCATGAAAAATCTAATTTACGAAAAGATTTGGAGATGTGGAGGGGAAAGGAATTTTCTGCACAAGAGCTTAACAGTTTTGATTTGACTGATTTACTAGGGCAACCTTGTAATATAACAGTAGTACATAAAACTGCAAAAACAGGTAACGAGTTTGCTATGATTGGTGGATTGGGAGCATTAACAAAAGGAATAGATTGTCCTGAACAATTTAATGAAACTTTTATGTTTAACTACCACGATAATTTCAATCAAACTTGGTTAGATGAGCAACCTGAATGGGTACAGAATCAAATTAAGGGAACAGATGAATACGAGAGTAAACTGAATCAACTGAAATTTGCAGATACAGACAAAAGCGATATGCCTTTCTAATGAAAACACAAATGGAAAATACCGTATTACGAGCAAAGTGCATACTAGCAGAAATGTTTGGTATCAATTTAAGCCACTTTGAAATACATCTTTCAAGACAAACAAAAGTAGTAGAGGCGAGGAGGTTCTTAACCTATTTTCTAGTGAAAGAATTAGAGGTCAAGTATATGGATGTGACTAGATTCATTCCAGCAATTAGAAATCATGCTACTGCGATTCATCATTGTAAACAAATGGAACAATTTCTAAAGGTTTATATGGGAACTCTTAGTGAATATGAAACATTTAGAGAGACACTACTAGGGGATGAATGTACTGCAATAGAAAGAGAAATTGTATTATTGAAAGGGCAGAAAACAACAATAACAAAACAAATTAATCAACTAAAAAATTTAATAAAATGATTTTAATTAATGATGTAGAGTGCAACACTCAAAGAGAAGTCGTATTGGAACACCTGAAAACAGGTAAACAGATTACGCAGGAATCAGCATACGAATTATGCGGTTCACAACGCTTGGGAGCTATAATTTTCAATCTTAGGAAAGAGGGTTATTCAATTTTGAACATAGACCAGACAGGGAAGAACAGGTTTGGGCATACTACCAACTTTGTAAGGTATATGCTAACAAATTCACAAGAACAGATAACAAGAATAGAGGAGGGCTTAGACCATAAGGGCAACTAATGGATAAGACACCTAGTTATTATGCAATCATTCCAGCAGAAGTGAGGTATTCGGACTTAAAACCGAATGCTAAACTTCTGTACGGAGAGATAACTGCACTAAGCAATAAGAAAGGTTACTGTTTTGCTACAAACAGATACTTTGCGGAACTTTATGGAGTAACAAAGAATACGATTTCATTATGGGTTAAGAATTTATGCGATTATGGGTTTATAAAATTAGTAATTGAAAGGGATGAGAATAAACAAATAGTAAAAAGGATGCTAAGTATCATCAAAAATAGTGATAGGACTATAATTAAAAAAGATGAAGTAATTAGTACAAGTATTAATACTACAAGTAATCTATCTATAAGACGAATCAAGTTTGAAGAAAAAGTTTTTGAAAGTAATTGTACGACTGAATTATGTTCCGAATTTATTATGTATTGGACAGAAACAAATAAGACAGAAACGAAAATGCGTTTTGAAATGGAAAAAACTTTTGACATAAAACGGAGATTAAAAAGGTGGAAAGACAATAATGAAAAATGGAATAAGCCAAAAATTTATACTAAATCAAAGTCCGAAAGTAAGACAAAACAGAGTGTAAAAACGTGGGAAAATGCACGTAATTTGTTGAAAAACTTAAAAAGTTGAAACAGTTGCGCACTTAATATAAGGACTTGTGCTGTACTTTGAACGTGCAGCATATATATACATCAAAAACAAAAGTTATTAAAAACACTAGAAGAAAAAGTTATGAAAATACAAGACATAGATATTGATACATTAAGGCAAAAATGTTGTGATTTATTAGCCCAAAGTTATATGGAATTGGGTCAACGGCCAAGTGAAGAAGACATAGTTTCTTTTTCAGTTATTTTGGCAAATGACTTAAAAGAAGATTTTTGGATGCTCTATTTTATAGACGTTCAAAAGGCATTTCGTAATGGAATTCGTAATACAAAAGAATTTCATATTACTGTAAAAACATATTACAGTTGGGTGAAAAGTTGGAGAAAAATAATTAACGAAAACGAAAATAAAGAATCAAATGTTGATAGAAGGATATCATATAGAAGCCGAAAAGGAACGGGAATAAAACGAATTAGTAATCAAATAAAAAAAATAGGAAATGGAAATAATTAATTTAAGTACAATAGCAATCATCTTAGGGATGGGAATGTTTATCGGAGCAGGAATAATGTTTCGGATAATGAATAAAGCAGAAGAAAGATTAACAAAAGAATTAGATGTAAAAAGTAATGAACTGCAAAGACGGGATGTTATGGGAGCAACTTTTAGGTTTGACAATATGATAGAGTTCGCAAAATTTAATACCTTTCATCAAACGGATTGCAAAACAGTGTACGATAAATTGCATTTATATATATTAACAAATAAAATTAACTAGAAATGAATGATAACAAACAGACTATTTTTGTGTACGGGACTTTGAAATTTGGGTTTCATAACGCAGGATTTTTATTAAACAGTGAAATACTAGGTAGAGGAAAAACAGAAAGTACCTATGCTTTATATGAAGGAGCACTACCGTACTTGACAGATAGAAAAATACACAAAGTCAAGGGAGAAGTTTACCGAGTATCAAGTGGAACAATGGATTATCTAGATAGATTAGAAGGACATCCGCACTTATACAAGAGAAAGAAAATAGCGGTTCAACTAGATGGCGGAAAAACACTAAACTGCTGGACTTACTTTTGGACGCAGTCACAAAGAGTAGATTGGAACTTAACAGATGGAGAATATAAACTAAATAATAATACACTATGGCAAAGAATATAAATTTTGAAGGGTGGGTGAAAGGAACTTATGGTTCTTCTAATGACCCTACCGAATTCAACGGAAACAATAGAAGTTGTAACTTATGCGAGAAGGACGCAGAAAGTATGGATGAATACTGCGAAGACCACCAAAGGTGTATCTTATGTGGGGACAATGATGATTGCGATTGTAAAGAAGAACAAAGTCAGCGTTCATCTTGTTGTGACGCAAAGATGGAAACAGACCAGAAAATGTGCTACAAATGTAAAGACCACTGTTCAAGCATATGGGAAGAAGCAGTTGAATCGTGTAGAAAATGAAACAACGGGATAGATTTGGTAGTGAGATGAAGGAAAAACTTACAGATTTCAGGGTGCAATTACTTTCCTTAGATGAGATAATTACTTGGTTAGATAATTATTATAAGGCAAAATACTTTGAGGTTACAAAAAGTTTTATAGCTTTGCAAGATGGCGGAAAAGTTAAAAAATCTGAATCCAAAAAGGGAGGAGAATGAATCGTATGATGATTACAAAGTACGACAAAGGGAAAATACTGTATGGTTAGAAAGAAGATTACAGGGCTACCTCTTTTGGAACAGCAAACAACGGGGTACTTATACTAGAAAACTTGGTAAAGAATTAGAAGATGGCATACAATACGATAAAATGGGTTCTAAGAAGTCATATCAAAAGTAATCTACTTACAGTTTGGCAATGGGATGTTGAAAATAAAAACTTTATTTGCACGTTTGGAACGATTGAAGATGACTTGCCAATATACACAGCACAACAGTTATTAGACGTTCTGCTGGACTTAAAAGATTGAAAGATATGTTACCATTAAAGTAGTAAAAGAGTTGTTAGCACAACGTTATAAACAGTTTATAGTTGAAAAGAATAAGTGATACCGCAAAAGTGTCACTTTTTTTCGTATGTTTGCAACCATGAGTGAGCAGAAACTACAAACTGCAATAGTTAAATATCTACAATTAAAACATCCGAACGCAAGATACTGTGCAAGTTTAGGTGGTATCAGAACTAGTTTCAAGCAAGCGATTAAAGCTAAAGCTACCGGCTATGTTAAGGGTTTCCCAGACTTACAAATTACAGAAGCACGTGGAGGTTACTTCGGTTTGTTCTTAGAAATAAAGATGGAAAAAAGATATGCTACAAAAGAGCAAAAAGAATGGATAACAGACTTATCTGCTAGAGGATATAAGGCAGTGATAGTCAAAGGGATAGATGATTGCATATCGGCAATAGATAATTACTTGAAGTTAAAACAAACAATTACTTGCAAATGCGAAAAATAAGTAATAAGCAAAAGAAAATAAATCAGGAATTAAAGATAGTTTATGAAGAAATAAAAGAAACTAGGGGTCATTACTGCACAGGTTGTGGTAGGTCGGATGTTCCTTTGTCTTTTAGCCACCTAGTACCAAGAAGTTATAATAGAAATCTAGTTACAAGTAAAGAAAATATAACTTTTCACTGCTTAGGTATGGGAGAAAGAAAAGGTTGTCATGATATATGGGAATCAAAAGACAGACATAAACTGCTAGACTACCCTAAAAATATGGAAAAGATATTAGAGTTGGATGAAGGGTACTATTTTTTAATAAGCGATTTTTAATATGAACGAAGATGCAGAATATATGTTTGAATTGCTAAAAGAGTTTAGGGATTTATGGATAATGAAAGGGTTACAAGATTTTTCACAGGTAAATGCAAATCATATAACAGCAAAAGGATTGGAGGAATTAAGAATAAAGGTAGATGAACTAGAGATGAGATTAAGAAGCACATTGCCACTTCATGATTAAAATAGAAAAGAAATACCATTTCTATGCAGGACATAGGAATAAAAAAGCAGGAGTAAAATGCGGTAGACTGCATGGTCATACCTACGATCTAATTTGTTTATTTGAGTTCACTGAAATAAAGGACGGAGTAACAATGCTATTTTCAGATATAGATGATAAGGTTCAACCGATTCTTAAACAGTACGACCACTACTTTCTATTATTTCAAGACGACCCACTTTGCGAAATACTTGACCTAGCAAATGAACCGTATGTTAAACTTCCTTTTGAAACTAGTGCAGAAAACTTGGCTATTTGGATATACAATGAAATTAAAAGAGAGTTACCTATCATAGAAATACAATTAGCAGAAACGAAAACATCAAAAATTATATACAATGAAAGAGGAGTTCATAAGAGTTAGCGAATACTTTTATTCCATACAGGGAGAGGGGATAACAATGGGAGTACCTAGTGTTTTTATTAGATTACAAGGGTGCAATCTACTTTGCAAGAGTGATGATTGGGTTTGCGATAGTATTCCCGTTTGGACGAAAGGAACAAAAATGCTAGTACGGGACTTGGTAAAGGAGATATTTGGTAAGTATCATAAATATCTAACAAAGGGAGCACATCTAATTTTCACAGGTGGAGAGCCAACAAGCCAACAAGATGCAATAAAAGAATTTCTAGATATCTATTATCAGAAATATGAATACTGCCCTTATATAGAGATAGAAACTAATGGCACGAAAGTTATAAAAGAGGATTTATTAAAGGATTTAGATTTAATAAATTGTTCTCCTAAGTTATCCAACAGTGGTATGAAGCAGGAACGAACGATAAAGCATGATGCACTTAAAGTAATTAATGACCATTACGGTTCACTGTTTAAGTTTGTAGTATCTGAAGCAAATGATTTACTAGAGATACAAGATATAATTGACTTGTTACGCTTGAAAGAAGAAAAGATTGTACTAATGCCAGCAGGAGATGATAGGGAGAAACTAAACAAAGTATCTGCTATGGTTGCTGAAATGTGCAAAGAGAACAATTATTTTTATAGTGATAGATTACAGGTTAGAATTTGGGATGAAGTGGTTGGAGTTTAACAACAAAAATAGAAAGTAATGCAGAAGAAAAAAATTCAAGAAGGCGTGCGCAAGAAAGTAGCAATAACTTGGGATGATATCTACAAACGAATAGATTTACTAGATAAGAATAAAAAATACTACGGGATTAAACGTGGAGGAATGGTGATGGCTGGACTTACAAAAAGTGCGGTTCAAGAGGTTAGCGAAGCTGATATTATTATAGATGACTTGTATGACAGCGGAACAACTTACCGAAAATGGAAGAAACTTTATCCTGATAAAGAATTCGTATTTGTATATGATAAAAGAAAAGAATATAAAAACACTTGGCTAGAATTCCCTTGGGAAGAAGCCGGTGAAATAGAAGTGCAAGAAAATGTTACTAGGTTACTTGAATACTTTGGAGAGGACTGCACTAGAGAGGGATTACAAGATACACCGAAAAGGTTTATTAAATTCTTTGATGAGTTTCTCAATCCTCCAAAATGGAATTGCACTTCCTTTGAAAGCGAGGGATATGATGAAATGATAGTTCAAACAGACATCCCTTTTCATAGTTTATGCGAACACCATATAGCACCGTTCTTCGGTGTAGGACATATTGCATACATACCAAACAAAAGAATCGTAGGGCTAAGTAAATTAGCTAGAACACTAGAAACATTTGCTAGAAGATTACAAAATCAGGAAAGAATAACACAGCAAGTAGCAGAGTTCCTAGAAAAAGAGTTACAACCTCTAGGGGTAGCAGTAGTTATAAAGGCAAAGCATATGTGTATGGAGATGCGTGGAGTGAAGAAGCATAATACTTTTACGACTACCTCTAAGATGACAGGAACCTTTAGAGATGACAATAAAGCAAGGCAAGAATTCTTAAATTTAATAAAATGAAATTGAAAAAATACAAAATTACCGAAAGAAAGATAACCGACTTAATCAGTGCGGAATACAATCCGAGAAGTATAACGGAAGAAGAATTGAAAGAATTACAAGATAGTATAAAACGTTTCGGACTTGTAGAACCTCTGCTAGTTAACGTAAACAAAGAACGGAAAGATATAATAATATCTGGTCACCAAAGAATGAAAGTCTGTCAGACCTTAGCTATGGACGCTGTACCTTGTATTGAACTCAACCTAACATTAGACAAAGAGAAAGAGTTAAATGTTAGAATGAATAAAAACGGAGGGCGTTTTGATATGGATTTATTAGCCGTTCACTTTGACAAGGAAACACTGATAGAAATAGGTTTCAAAGATTATGAGTTTACAAATACAGAAGTTAGTATTGACGACTTGTTTGATGATACAGAAGATTACAAACCTGCAGTAGAAACAAACAAAATAGTTTTAGAATATACAGACGAGGAACATCAGAAAGTAACAGATAAATTAGCCGACTTAGATGGAACGAAAGAAGAAATAATATATAAACTACTAGGGTTATGAAAATTTATTTAGCTGGAAGTGGCTGGAATAAGATATGGGAGAAGATGAATTTCTTTACGTTCAATCGACTAGAAACTTTCTGGGGTATCAATGCAAAAAAGGAAGGACCAAAAGTTAAACTGTATGATAATTATATGCTAGACAGTGGAGCTTTCAGTATGTTTGGGAGTAAAGAGAAAACCGATTTAGATGCTTATGTTACAAATATGATTAACTTCATAAATGAATATGATGTAAAACAATTCTTTGAACTAGATATCTATGCCTTAATAGGAAAGGAGAAAACCGATATAATAAATAAGCGGATAGAAAAGGAAACAGGGAAGCAAACAATACCAGTCTTTCACTTCTTTCTAGGGACGGATGAATACAAAAGAATGTGCGAGGAATATGAATACATAAGTATTTCTGCTAGTGGGTTTTATGCAGCAAAGTGGACTAGAAAAGAACCTGAAAAATTAAGGAAACTTATTGACTACGCACATAGTAAGAATGTAAGAGTGCACGGTCTAGGTTATACTGCGTTAAATATGTTAGATAAGATGCCATTCGATAGCGTAGATAGCACTGCATGGTTAAGTGGGAATAGATTTGGAATGGTCTATGAATGGCTAGGAGATAAGTTTAAGAAACACCCTAAAAAAGAAGGACAAAGAGTTTATACTGATAAAACAGCAAAGCATAACTTTCATGAGTGGGTAAAATTTAGTAACTTTGCGAATAAAAACTATTAAATAAAATGGAGACAATACAATTAAAACCGATAGAAGTATTCTTTTGTAACATAAACAAGGATATGAATTTAACAGGGCACTGCCACTATGGAGAAGTAATCATAGAATTTGAAACAATAGGAAAGATAGGTTTTCCAAGTTTCAAAGATACGCACCTAGAAATAGAATCTTTTCTACAAGGACTTAAACTGAAAGGATTAAATATGACAAACGAGGGAGTACTTAGATTTATAGTAGAGGAATTAGAAAAGTTTGACTATCCTGCTACTGAAAAATACGGTGGGAACTTTAAGCTTTGCACCGTTACCTTAAAGGTTATGGGAGTACAAGATGAGAATAATCACAGTAACGGCTTTACAACTTATACAAAGATATTGCATAACCCCGTACCAAACACCATAAACACAGACGGAAGCGGTTTCAAATTTTCAAAAGTATCTGATGAAGAAGTAAAAGAGAAAGGACTATGACATCCGACAACGATTATAGCTACGAAATAAAGGTTAAGGTATCAAAGGAAACTTACAGAAGATGGAAAGAATTAAGAACTAAGATACACAAATTAACAGGTTTCAATAACCCTAGTAAAACAATAGAGTTTGCTATAATAGAGGCATTAAATATACCTGATGAATGTTTAAGATAAAGATAGGCAAGGGAACGCTAAT
>Ga0209091_10000526_pt1 | contig 36212 bp, 25 predicted proteins | sample ArcticOcean_MG_C_6_FD_187438 | JGI IMG/M metagenome (GOLD analysis project Ga0209091, IMG submission 187438) | Marine microbial communities from western Arctic Ocean - ArcticOcean_MG_CB8_128 (SPAdes) (version 2) | ecosystem: Environmental > Aquatic > Marine > Oceanic | place: Arctic Ocean...
ATACAGGAGAAAGTGCCGGAGGTCATTGACGAGCTGATCTAACTCATTCAGGCTCAGCCGCCTTAAGTCGCTGGGCGCGTTTATGGTATCAAGCAGAGGGGTGTTGGGCCGCTCGGTTGGGATGGTGTAGAACATAGGGCTATTTGATGAGATGGATGGCCGAAGTTTACACGAAAGCGATCGAGAATTTTTCTCGGGATTAATATTTTCTTTCGGCCATGTAGTGCACCAGCGCCAACAGATTGTCTGTTTCGAGTTGCGATTGCTTTAAAAGGCTCAGCACAGTCGCAATCAGATCAGCGAGATGTTCTTGAGCGGCTTCAAGGCCTAATAACGAAACGAACGTCGATTTGGCTTGGGCTCGATCTGAGCCTTGTTGCTTGCCAAGGGTTTCAGTACTACTGGTTTCATCGAGGATGTCGTCTTGCACCTGAAAGGCCAAACCGAGTTTTGCGCCAAAGTGTCGCAGGGCGCCTTCACGGTTGGATTGATTGCCGTCGATCATCGCGCCGCTGGCCGCTGAGAATTCAATGAGGGCGCCGGTCTTGAGCGCGTGCATCTCGGTGAGATCGGACAGGTTGAGCGCCTGGTGTTCACCCGTCATGTCCCGGACTTGGCCACCCACCATGCCATTGATGCCGGAGGCACCGCTGAGTGCTTGAATGAGCCGAAGTCTTGCCTCGGGATTAAGACGGGTATCCTCTGCCAGTGTCTGAAAGGCCAGAGCCTGTAGTGCGTCCCCTGCCAGGATCGCTAAGGCGTCTCCAAATTCGATGTGGGTGCTGGGTTTTCCCCGCCGTAAGGGGTCATCATCCATTGCGGGTAAGTCATCATGGATTAATGAGTAGCCGTGGATGAGTTCAACGGCAATTGCGGTGCTGTCGGCTTGATCTAAGTTCAGTCCGAGTGCCTCGGCACTCAGATAGACAAGCGCTGCCCGTAATCGTTTACCGCCGCCAAGACAGGCATAAGCCATGGCGTCGCTGAGCGGTTTGGGTTGGTCAAACGCGTTGAGTCGTTGTGCAAGCTTTACTTCGATTCGATTTTGAAAAGGCGCCAGAAACTCAGCCGTCATCAGAAGGCTCGAAAGGTTGTGCTGCAACGCCGGCACTGGTTGTGACCAGCAGGGCAACCTTTTGTTCGGCCTCGGTCAATGCTTTTTGGCAAGCTCGTGTCAACTCGATCCCTTCCTGGAACGCGTTTAAAGATTCTTCAAGGGAGAGTTCGCCCGCTTCCATTGTCTCGACAAGGGTTTCGAGTTTTTTTAAGGACGCTTCGAACGGAAAGGCTTTAGCTTGAGGCATAACGGCGCTGTAATCATCTTTTGGTGCACCTTACTGCTGTGCTTGCGACAGGTCAATCAACCTGCTCGAGCTTTTTGTTTGGGTCATACCCTGGGCGGTCGATCACCGAATGATCCCTGCTGGTCATTGGGGTTGTTGAAGCGCTGCACGGCCCGTCGGATGCTGATTTCGCTTGGGCCCAGTGCCGGGTAGGACGGTTCAGCGGCCCAACTGCGCGTCTTTAAAGGATTGAGCGGCGCGCCCCAGACGCTTTGAGGTTCTTTTGCCCTTGCTGGGCACGAGGGCGTGATCAAGGCTCAGGGAGCGCCTGATTTGGTGCGTGTAAGGCGAGGGTGTACCCGAGGCTGAAAGCGCCACTGGATAATCGGTAAGGGGGGAGGGTGTCAGGGCCACAACTGGCGCCACCAACGCCGCGCTGCATCACATCCAGGCTCAGCCAGATGTGGTCATCGGCAGCAACCTCATAGGTATGAAAGGCCTTCAAGAGTGATTCCTTTGGGTAATGGCTGGCGGACGCTTCAAAGAGCTGATCCCCCGTCACCCTGATCCCGAGATGACGATCGTTATGCAGCGCAAGCCATCGCACGTCGGTCAGGTTGCCATGGTCCTGGGGTAAAATATAAGGCACATACTGTGCGCTCACGGAGCTTTGGTGCACCATTAAGCGACCGGACTGTTTTCGATCGCGATAGGTTTCATGAGGACCACGGCCATACCAAGACAAGTGTTCGAAGCCGGGATTGAGGCGATACCGAACCCCAATTCGCGGCAAATCGTCTAACGCCTTGGGCACCTGAAACTGATGCGAGGCGCACAAAGCGCCATCGGGCTTTAGATGGTATTGGGTTTTACAGCGGATCTGCCCGGCTTGGGTGATGACCCGGGTGACATGGCTCAGGACCACACCGTTGCGGTCTTGCTGGGTAATCAAAAGGGGGTCTGTTACCTGTTCGGCATCAAACAGGCCTTGTGCGCGCCATCGGTCCAAGGCTTTATTTTGCTCGCCAGTCCAACCCTTGATGCCATCGTTATCGATCGGCGCCCGCCAGAGGTTGATCGACATGGGCCCGTTTAAGATGGCCTCCCCGTTCAAGCGAACTTCGGTTAAACCGCGCGCATCAAAACAAAGGACCGAGTCCTTGGCCTGCAACTGAATGCGGTCACCTTGGGTATGAACCTCAGGCGTTGTGAGCTTGGACTTGGCCCGCCGGGTTTTGCCGGCGGCGGCCTGAATGGTTTTTAAGGTAATCTGGTCCCAAGCGAGAATATGCCCAGCATCGCACCAAGATTGGGACTGTTTCAGTGCGAATTCAAACAGCACGCTGTGCTCGCCTGGCAATCGCGCGCAGGCTTTGGGCGTTGCAACGGTTAATTCTGCTTCGGTCAGGGGTAATATTTTAGGTAGTTTCAGCACCCGGGTGTTTTGAATGATGCCGTCCACCAAGTAATGACAGGTGACGGCAAACCCTGCAAGGTCGGTGAAGTCTTGTTTATTGGTAATCAGGAACCGATCCCCACGGCGTCTGCGCACTTGGATCGGTTGAATCACCTTCTTAAACTCTATTAAAGAGCTGTGCGGGGTTCGGTCTGGCCAACAGAGTCCGTCGCAAACAAAGTTTAGATCGTGAATATCTTCCCCAAAATCACCACCATAGGCCCAGTAAGGGATGCCGTTGGCAGTGGCTTGGATCCCGTGATCGATCCACTCCCAAATGAACCCGCCTTGCAACCCGTTATAGGTTTCAACCGCATCCCAATATTCCGTCAGGTTGCCACAACTGTTGCCCATCGCGTGGGCAAACTCACACATGATGACCGGTCTTGGGTCATCGCTAGTGGTTGCGTGTTCGATCAAATCTGCAACCGACGGATACATGGGACAGACCAGGTCCGAGCCTTCGGCATTGGCATCCCAGTCGCGGTTGACGCCTTGCTCGCAGATGGCGTTTTCATTGTGGATCGGTCGGCCTGGATCAAATGCGCGAATCCAAGCCGCCATTGCGATCTGGTTGGGCCCATAGCCGGTTTCGTTACCCAGGCTCCAGGAAAAAATGCAGGCATGGTTTTTATCACGCTCGACCATCCGGGTTGCTCGAGACAAGAAAGCGGGTGCCCAATGGCTGTCTTTTCCGAGTTGTGCGTAATGGTGGTGGGCTTCGAGGTTGGCTTCATCAATGACATACAAGCCGTATTCATCGCACAGTTCTAAAAATCGAGATTGGTTCGGGTAATGGCTGGTCCGAACTGCGTTGATGTTGTGCTGTTTCATCACCGTGAGGTCTTGTCGCATCAGTGCCTCGGAGATCACTTTGCCCGTTCTTTCGCAGTGGTCGTGGCGATTAACGCCCCGAATCAGCACGGCTTGACCGTTGATCAGGAGCTGCCGATCTTTGATCTCGATGTGCCGAAAACCGATCTTTAACCGAGCGCATTCGAGTATTCGGCCTTTTGGGTCCTGAAGCGTGATCTCTAAATCGTAGAGATGGGGGCGCTCACTCGACCAGGCTCGGACCTTTTTGAGGGACTTTGATAGCTGGATGACCGCACCCTTGCCAGTGACCGGATAGTATTGGCGGCGCTCGATTTGACCCGATAGCCCTGGGGTTAAGTCCCTTGTTTGACCTGCTGGGCACAGGGCCACGGTGACGCGATGCCCGAGGGCCCCACGTCCGATCGCCGATAGCGAGATACTGAGATCCAGCCGGGCGCTATGATTTACTGGGTCGAAGATCGGCTTGGCATGAATATCCTTGAGGTTGACCCAGGGCCGCCGGGATAACCGAATGGGACGATGGACGCCCGCATGCCACCACTGATCTTGATCTTCGATATAACTTGCGTCGCTGAATCTTAAAACCATTAAGGCAATCAGGTTTTCGCCGGGCACCAAGAACGGTGTTAAATCGAATTCTGCTGGCAGTCGCGAATCTTTGTTAAAGCCGATGGTGTGACCATTGCAATAAACGTAGCAGCAATTTTCCACGCCTTCGAGCACGAGCACGGACTGCAAGCTGGTACTGGATTGATGATTGAGGGTGAACCGATACAGTCCGGTTGGATTTTGGTCAGGAACCCGCGGTGGTTCGTGCCGAAAGGGCATTCTGACGTTGGTGTAAATGGGCTGATCAATCTCGTCAGGGTCCATGGTCCACAGCGCAGGCAGCGTCACAACCTTAAAGTTGTGATCATCAAAAGCGGGTTGTTCCCAGCCGGTTGGCGCTTGGTCTGGATGCGGAACACGTAAAAATCGCCACCCTTCAGACAGTTCTTGGTCCCGAGTCGATTTGTTGGCTTTGCTTTGTGCCGCGCTGGCAAATCGGTGGAAGTGGGCGGCCGCAGGCAGACGCCCAAAGGCCAAGGTTTCTGGATTTTCCCAATGTGGATTAGCCAATCCTATCTCCAAATGTCGCGATCGAAAACAATGAGTTTAATCGAGATCGCGATAGCGTGGGACGTTGAATAGAATCACCACCATGATGATCAAGCCAATGGCAGACAGGCCAACCGCCCATTGCGGGCCGTAAAACTCGGCCAGCAAACTGATGGGGTAGATGCTCACCGATAAAAGCGCCATCTCCAGCATATAAATACTCATCACCCGGCCGCGAAATTCGTCATCTACATAGGATTGGATGAGCACATTGCTCAGAGACATTCGGGTTGCCTGACCGAAGCCAACCACGGTGAGCAGTGCCACCGAGATCCAAAAGTGAGTTGAAATGGCAAACAGTAGCAAACTGATGCCCATAATACCGGCACCCCATAGAAGAATCCGCGCGCGTCGTCGATTCCCGAACGAGGCGATATAGAGCGAGCCTAAGAGCGAGCCAATACCGGAGATCGAGATCAATAAACCCAGGCGATCTGGGCCGGCAGCCAGTACATCCTTGGCAAACCCGGGTAGTAGCATGAAATAGGTTAGGCTAAAAAAGACCATCAGGAAGTTGCACCCAAGCAGCATCAAGATGACTGGGGTGTCGAGAACGTACTGAAAACCAAGGCGCAGCTCGACCATCATTGAACCCGTCGGCATATCGGCATCTGCCTTGTCGTCAACCTGAATAAAAGACATCAGCGCAGCAGACCATAAATAGAGGCCGGCCATCAGCAGGTAAACCCATTGTGCTGGATCAATATTGCCATTACCGCCGCCGAGCGCGGCAACCAAGCCGCCCGCTAAGCCGGGCAGTAGCAACCGGGCGGTATTCATGCCCGAGGTGCTTAACCCAATGGCATTGGTCAGTCGATTGAGGCCCACAATATCCTTTGTAAAAGCTTGTCGAGCCGGCATCATGGCGTTCATCACAATGCCCTGAAGAATCGATGAAACCAGTAAGTGTCCAAAGACCAGCTCACCTCGGTAAATAAGCGCCGCAATCCAAAAGGTGATGAGCGCGTTTGCAACACCGCTGATTTGGAGTACAACTTTCTTCTGCCGCACGCGATCGGCAACCACGCCGCCGAGCGGCGCGGCAAACAGGCCAACGAGACCGCCGGCGGCGGTCATCCATCCGAGCTTTTCATAGGACGCCGTAATTTCATAGACGAGCCAGCCACGAATGAACATCTGAATGTTCATGGCGGCAAAGTTGCCGCAGAGGGCAACGAAAAACCAACGATAATTTTTGATTTCAAACGCAGCAAAGGTGCTGCGCCAGCGGCTTCGCTGAACGGGTGATGTCAGCGAAGCCTCAGAGTTGGGTGAGGTTGGCGGTTGGGTCATTCGGTCAATATAGCAGGCCTAGTCGATGAAGACAGGGCGGCGATAATTTTTGGTTATTCACCAAGCTCCGCCAAGGCCCGTGCGCCTGCCTGACTGGGTAGCAGGGCTTGGCTTCGGCGAAGGTCTGCCCGTGCCACGTCGTTTTGCCCCAGTGCTTTGGCCGCCAAGCCTCGACCTAGAAAGTACCGAAAGTGATCGGGATTGATCTTAATGGCATCTGAAAAGTGCCGCTGCGCTTGGGTAAATTCCTTTCTAGCCATCGCAATCTGACCGGCTGCACTGTAAATCTGAGCCTCGGACTGGGTTTGCTCGAGGGCCTTTTGAATGTCTGATTCGGCCTGGTCCAACTCGCCTGCTTTCAAGGCGATGAGCGCGGTTTGAGTTTGATTGTAGGCGGGGGAGAGCTGACTCAATCGGTTGAGCATCGATTGATACCGATCAAAGCCGAAGATGAGATCTTGGCGAGCGGATTGCTTCAGACGGCTGGCGGTTTGGCGATTTTTCTCGACGCGTTCTTGCGAGGGTGGGTGGCTCGCGAGCATGCCATCGAGCCAGTTGCTGGACTGGCCTTTGGATAATTGGACGAAGGTTTCTTGCAGAGAAACGGCGGCTTCAGGGTCAAAGCCTGCCCGCACCATATAGATCATGCCATAGGCATCGGATTCGAGTTCCGCCTCTCGACCGTAGGAGGACACGATAAATTGGGCGCCCAGCTGCGCGCCATCCTCGAAAATACGGCCATAATTGCCCGCGCGCTGGTCGATCGCAGCGCTGGCGACCCCAAGCACGCTCGAAAGCAGCATGCCGCGCTCGATGGATTTGGCACTGTGTCGCGCTGCGGCATGGACGATTTCATGGCTGAGCACAGCCGCGAGTTCGGCCTCGGAATTCAGTTTGGTGAGCAGTCCTCGGTTGACGGCGATTTTACCACCCGGCAACGCCCAAGCATTTGGCGTGCTGTCGTCGATGACCACGAACTCATAGGGCAGTGATCGATCTGCGACTCGGGCCAAGCGTTGACCGATCTCGCTGACATAGTCGGTCAAGCCAGGGTCGCTAACATAGCGCCCGCCTTGGGACTGTTGACTGGGCTCATACTGTTTCGCGCCCATATTAATTTCTTGGGACTCATCAAGCAGCATCAGCTCGTTTTTACCGGTCACGGGGTTTACCGCGCAGCCCGCTAACAAGATCATCGGTAACCAGAGCAAGCGTTGCATCGGTGAAGGCTTGGCGCGCGGCATAGTTCGTCCTAGTTAAGATTCAGCGAGTGTGATTCTCCGCCAAAAGCAGACTCTGATCCACCATGGTATGCTCATCGCAGTCGATTGCGCACCTTCAACAGAGCATTAACAGAGCATTTAAAGTTCATGCGTCAGCCATTACAACTCGAAACCATCGAATCCTGTCTTGCGAATCAAGCCCCCACAACCCAAGAAGTCATACCCGGTCAGCGCGAGGCCGCGGTTGCACTGGTCTTGGAGCCGCAACCCAGTGGGTTGCGCGCTTTGTTTATTCTTCGAGCCAAAAAAGACGGCGACCCCTGGTCGGGGCAGATGGCCTTGCCCGGTGGTCATCGAGAAGAAATGGATTCAACCCTTATTGAGACTGCCCGCCGGGAGACCTTTGAAGAAATTGGCTTAGATTTAAATCAGAGCGGACGATATTTGGGCGCGCTGGAAGGCATCCGGGCGCGCCCTAGAGCCGGCTTTGACCTCGTAGTGACCCCGCAGATTTTTGCGTTAGAGGCGCAATCGGTAACCCTGCGCCCCAACGAAGAAGTGGCCGATGTGCTTTGGGGAAACCTGGACGATATGATCAGTGGACGGGTGCTCACCGATGCGCAATTTCCGGAGTTTCAGCGCGAGGGTACCTTTCCGGGCTATCAAGTTGGCGAACAGGTCGTCTGGGGCCTGACCTTCCGGATGATGAATGATTTTTTTGACCTGATTCACCCGGATGGACGGTGATGCAATCTGTGCGCCAGGGTAACCGCGAGGGTTCGTCTGGGCGGTTGGCCTAAGCCGGGCTTAATAAGCAATTCATAAAATAGATTCTTTGAGTTTGCGTGCGGGCTCAGGCCAATATTGACCCGAATGGGGCCGCTTGCCAGATGATTTATTGTGAAAGGCGCGGACAAACCTCTGACGTGCTGCCCTAATCGCTCTGATCTGGACATAGAGGATCAATGGATGTTAGCAAAACTTGAATTCGTAAGCGCTTGCCTTTCGTCGCACCCGTCCCGCATGGCTCGGACCAAAATGAGCCGGCATCAATAGCAAATTGTCTTCTGCGCATTCTTCAAGGAGGTTGATGCGACTCTGAATGGCTTGCTCGGGTAATTCACAGTAGGCGCTGTTCATGCTGGGTTCGTAAATCTGCAGCGGATGATGACAAATATCACCACAAAACCGGGCGCGTTCATCAAAGCTGGTCAGGCCTAAGGTAATGCTGCCCGGCGTATGCCCCGGGGTTAGGGCGATGCTCAGTCGATCGCTGATCAGGTCCATCGATTCAATGACCAGATCGGTTTGAGGCAGTATGGGTTTGATGCTGTCGTGGTAGGTTTTTTGATTCACCAAAGCAAAATCATCGTTGGGGTCATGGCCGTTGAGCATCGCCTCGACATGGTCCAGTTCTGCCTTTGAAAAGACGTAGCGCGCATTGGGGAAGGTCGGTTGCCAAGTGCCATCGATCAACTGGGTGTTCCAACCGACATGATCAACATGTAAGTGGGTGCAGAGCACGTAATCGATTTGCGTGGGGTCAACGCCCGTTGCCTTGAGGCGTTCCGGCCATTCGGTGGTCATTTGATGCCAAGCGCGATACGGGTTTCGGTCTTTGTGATTACCGATACAGCCATCAATTAAAATATTGTGATGCGGCGTTTGGATGAGCCAAGAGTGCATCGACGCAATGATCCGACCGGTTTTGGCGTCCATATGGTTTGGGAACAACCAGTCTTTGTGCGCATCTACTAGGCCTTGATGAAAGGTCGGGAAAAACTGCACGGGGTCAAATAAGGGACCAATGAGCTCCTCTATGCGCGTAATGCGGGTATCGCCGAGTTGGAAGGATTGCGTCATATGCGGCGTTACTTTTTAAGGGCCCTTGTGAGACTATAAATCAAAGTAGCCATTCTGGGGCACGCGATGAAAAAAAAAGTTGCAATGCAATTACCACCGGTTGCGAAGGAGGCGCCGGTCTCCGAGCGCTATGCGCTTGAGCTAGAAGCGCTTGAACCCATCGCTGAGATTGTTGAGGTTGATGGGTCCTCCAAGCAAAGCTTTATGGAGGGCACCCGGGATGCGGATGCGGTCATGACCTCTTGGGGCATCACCCTCGACGCCGAGATTATTCAGAATCTGCAGCGCTGTGTGGTGATTGGCGTCGGGAGTGTCGGGGTCGATATGGTGGATGTTGACGCCGCGACCGCGGCGGGCATTGTGGTGACCAATGTACCGGATGTCTTTATTGAGGAGGTCGCAGACCATACTTTAATGCTGTTGTTGGCCAGCGGTCGCCGGCTAAAACTCATGGATAAGATGTCAGGCGATGGGCGCTGGTATGCGGGCCGTCCGGTTCTGAATCAAGTGCCCAGGCTGTGGGGTCAGACCTTAGGGCTCATCTCGTTCGGCAATGTCGCAACCGCTGTGGCGCGCAGGGCAAAGGCGTTTGGGTTACAGGTGCTCGCTTATGATCCGTATGTATCCGAACTGAAAATGACCGCTGAAGGCGTTGAGCCCGTGTCTTACGCTGAACTGTTGGCCCGGAGCGACTATTTATCTGTGCACCCTGGCTTGAATGATCAGACCCGAGGCATGCTCAGTGATGCCGAATTTAAAGCCATGAAATCCTCCGCGGTTGTGATCAATTGTGGCCGAGGTCCTGTGATCGATGAAGCGGCAATGATTCGAGCCTTGCAGGCCGGGGAAATTGCGGCGGCCGGGCTGGATGTGCTTGAACGCGAGCCGCCGGATCCGGATAACCCATTACTTCAGATGGACAATGTGCTGATTACGCCGCATGCCGCCTCGGCAACAACGCGAATGCGTTCAGAAACCCGCCGCCGCAATGGCCGGGAAGTTGCCTTGGCGCTGGCGGGTAAGTGGCCAATGAGTTGTGTCAATCCAGACGTCTTGCCTCGAACCCAGTTGGCGCGATGGCAGCCCTACCCGATGGACCGAGGTCCTAACCGATAAGGAGTACAAGGTATGCAGGTCACTGAAGCGATCGCTGAAATTCTAAAAGCCGAAGGCGTTAAGTTTATTATCGGCTATCCGGTGAATCCGATTATCGAAGCTGCGGCGATTGCCGACATTCGAACCATTATTGTTCGCCAGGAGCGGATCGGGCTGCATATGGCCGATGCCGTTAGCCGCTTAAGCAGCGGTGATGACATTGGGGTGTTTGTCATGCAGCACGGCCCCGGTGCTGAAAATGCGTTTGGGGGCGTCGCGCAGGCCTTCAGCGAGTCTGTTCCCTTGTTGGTCATGCCCGCCGGTTATCAAAGGCGTCTTGCGCACTATTACCCGAATTTCAATTCAACGCTCAATATGCAGCACATTACCAAATCAGCCGAACCCGTGACCATGGGCAAAGCGCTGCCCGAAGTGATGCGCCGGGCCTTTTGGCAATTGCGAAATGGCCGAGGCGGACCGGTGTTGGTTGAGGTGCCGCTCGATGTGTTCCGGGAAGAAGTGGGCGACTTTACCTATGTGCCAAGCTTTAAGGCCCGGTCCGGGCCAGACCCGGAGGCGGTACACGACATTGCAAAGATTTTGGCCAGTGCTAAGAATCCGGTTATTTATGCGGGCCAAGGTGTGCATTACGCCAAAGCATGGGATGAATTAAAGCAGCTGGCAGAGACCTGGCAGATCCCAGTCACCACAAGCCTTGAAGGCAAAAGTGCCTTTCCAGAGAATCATCCCTTGGCGCTCGGCTCAGGCGGCCGAGCCATTCCGAGGGCAGTGCACGAATACCTAAAGGATGCGGATGTGATCTTTGGGATTGGCTGCAGCTTTGCCTTGACGGCATTCGGTGTTCAGATGCCAAAAGGTAAAACCATCATTCATGCCACGCTGGATCCGAAAGATCTGAATAAGGATGTGCCCGCCCAGCATGTTTTGTTGGGCGATGCGAAATTGACGCTGGCGGCGCTCAATACCGCTTTGGCCGAGCAGCCGAAAGACCAGATTGCTGCAAGGTCCTCAGTTGCGCAATCCATCGCGGACATTAAACAAGCTTGGTTGGCTGAGTGGATGCCCAAACTCACCGCCAATACAGCGCCGATCAGCCCCTATCGCGTCATTTGGGAACTGAAGCAGTTGGTGGACCCTGAAAACACCGTCATTACCCATGATGCGGGCAGCCCTCGAGATCAGTTATCACCGTTTTGGGAGAGCACGCGGCCGCTGAGTTACATCGGTTGGGGCAAAACCACGCAGCTGGGTTATGGGTTGGGTCTCGCAATGGGCGCAAAGTTAGCCCGGCCGGAGGCCTTGTGCATTAACGTTTGGGGGGATGCGGCCATCGGGTTTACTGGGATGGATTTTGAAACGGCCGTTCGCGAACGCATCCCAATCTTGTCGATCTTGTTTAACAATTTTTCGATGGCCATTGAGCTGCCGATCATGCCGGTATCAACCGAAAAATATCGCAGTACGGATATTTCAGGCCATTATGCGGATATGGCGAAGGCCTTCGGAGGTTACGGCGAACGGGTGACCGATCCAAATGAGATTGTGGCGGCTTTGCAGCGCGGGATCGAGGCGACCGAGGCAGGCCAGCCTGCACTGCTGGAGTTCATTACCGGTCAAGAGCTAGCCATTTCGACTTTCTGAATTGAGTGGGGCGACCCTATGTTTAAAGAAAGTGAGCGCGCGCGAGACAAAGTGGGCAGGGTAGCCGGACAGAACGAGAACCGTTTGGCGTTGACCCGCACCGGGTAAGATGGTTTGCTACAACGGTCAGTCGTAGAGGTCCTGATTGACCTCACGGGTCTTATCAAGCCTTTCAGAGTTCCTAAGCCTTTCGCTCTGTGGCAGCATGTGCTGATGGATTTGCCTTGGACTGTATCGAAACCCTAAATTTTAAGTTCTGGTGAGGCGGTAAGCCGGCCAGACCAAACCGACCGATTTGGAGAGAATACAATGACAACCCATCAAACCTTTTGCCGGTATTGCCATGCCTATTGCCCAATGTTGGCCGAGGTGGAAGATGGCAAAGTGCTGTCAGTCAAGCCCGATACCAGTAACGCCATGTATGGCGGCTATACCTGTATTAAAGGTCGGCAATTGGTTGAGCAAATGTACCAACCCGGGCGCTTGACCAGCTGCTTGAAGAAAGGCGAGGACGGCGAATTTACCCCCATCACAAGCAATGAAGCCTTCGATGAGATTGCCGAGAAAGTCAAAGCCCTGGTGGCGGAGCATGGTCCGCGTTCGATTGCGACCTACAACGGTACGGTTGCCTTCCAAAATTCGGCCCAACTCGTTTATAGCCGGGCCTTTCATGATGCCTTGCAGTCGCCGTCTTATTACACGAGCGTCACCATTGATCAACCGGCAAAGGTGTTTGTGGGTTCGCGGATTGGCTATTGGACGGGCGGGAGTCACTCGTTCCACGATTCCGACGTGGTTTTGATTATTGGTAATAATCCCCTGGTTTCTCATTATGCACCCCCGGGTGGTGTGCCGTCGGTAAGCCCGGCCGATCAGTTAAGGCGGGCTCAGAAGCGGGGTTTAAAGGTGATCGTCATCGATCCCAGAAAAACCGAATTGGCCAAGCGCGCAGACCTGCATTTACAGGTTCGGCCTGGCGAGGACGCAATTCTGTTGTCGGGCATGCTGAAGGTGATTTTGAGTGAAGGTTTGCAGGACCAAGATTTTTGCGATCAAAACGTGTCGGGGCTTGCGTCGCTGCAGGCAGAAGTTTCAGGGTTCGATTTGACGGACGTGGCAGCGCGGACGGGCGTTGAAGAAGCTTTGATCATCGAGGCAGCTCGACTGTTCGCCAGCGGTCCGAAAGGCACGGCCATTACCGGTACGGGCCCTGAAATGGGCGCGCATCCGAACCTGACCCAGCATTTAGTGTCCTCGCTCAATATTGTTTGCGGGCGTTTTTATCGCGCAGGTGATCGATTGCCGAATCCAGGCATGTTGACACCGCCATCGCCGAAAGTGGCACAAGTTGCCGATGTGGCGGTTGCGTGGGGACGAGGCGCGCGCTGTCGGGTGCTGCCAGATTTAGGGGAGTTGGCGACGCCAGGAAGGCTCGGACCATCGCGGGAGATGCCAACGGGGCAACTGGCGGATGAAATTCTCACGCCAGGACAAGGTCAGGTTAAAGCCCTGTTCGTGATTGCCGGGAACCCGATTATGGCTTGGCCGGATCAGGAAAAAGCGCTTGCTGCGATGAAGGACCTCGAGCTCTTGGTGTGTATCGATCCGTATATTTCCGCCACGGCAGAATTAGCAGATTACGTGCTGGCCCCCAAACTCACCCTTGAGCGTGAAGATGTCACCCTGTTGTCCGATGCCTGGTATGAAAAACCCTACAGCCAATATAGCCGGGCTGTGATCGAGTCCGAACATGATGTTATTGAAGAGTGGGAGCTGTATTGGGCGATTGCAGACCGGATGAATTTAGAAATCAATATTGGTCGATCGGTGGTTCCGAACCAACCGAAACCAGAAAAATTTGACCTGTTAAAAGCGATCACCAAAGGCTCTCGGGTGGACCTTGATTGGCTGCGCAATAATCCCGGCGGGCATATCTTTGAGGATGTGGTTTCAGAGGTGCAACCCGGGCCTGAGGGCGCGCTGGGTAAGCTCAAACTGTACCCAGAAGGCGTTAACGAAGAGTTTGCTGAGTTGCGCGCCGAGCCTGGATCTAATGCGGATTTTCCGCATCTTCTGATCGGTTTCAGAAGTAAATATGTCTTGAATTCCTTTGGGCACAATTTGCCCGAGTTGAAGAAAAAGAGTGGCACAACCAATCCGGCCCACTTACATCCAGAGGATCTGGCGGCGTTGGGGATTGAAGACGATGATGAGGTTCAGATTGCCTCGGCCCATGGCCAGATATCCGCGATTGTAAAAGCCGATGCCAAGATCAAACCGGGTGTGATCGCAATGCATCACTGCTGGGGCCTGTCGCCGGACAAGCAGGGCTCGGTGCGAGAGAACGGGGCCAACACCAATCTGTTGGTCAGTAGTGAGACCGGTATCCAGCGCTATACGGGGATGACGCGCTCAAGCAGCATTCCGGTCCGGATTAAAAAGTCAGCTTAGCGCGTCAGCGCGCTAAGTATTGGCTGTAGGTGTGCGTTAGGAACCGGGCCACGCCCAGTTTGGTGTGCTCACTTCTGGGCGAGGCGAAAATATCGAAGGCGTGCTGGGCGCCAGGCACCTCAAGATAAACCACCGGGCTTTTTGAGGTAGCGCTCAGGTCCGCGGCAAAAACCCGTCCCAATTCAATTGGAACCAATGAATCTTTGTCGCCATGGACCACCATGAACGGCGGCGCGCTGTCCTGAATGCGGCGTAAGGGCGAAGCATTTTCAAACAGCATTGGGGCGTCGGCGATGGTCTGTTTCACGATGCGTTCTTCCAAAACGGTTTGTAGTCCAGGATTGTGTTGCAGTTGGTCCCGGTCGGTCCAATCGAAGACGCCATAGAAGGGCACGGCCGCTTGCACCTGCGTATCACTCGACTCGAAACCGGGCTGAAACGCCGGGTCATTGGGCGTGAGCGCTAAAAGTGCTGTGAGATGCCCGCCCGCTGATCCGCCGGTTACGGCAATAAAATCGGCGTCTCCGCCATGATTACCGATATTGGCTTTGATCCATGCGAGCGCGGCCTTGCAATCGATGATGTGATCCGGGTAGGTAGCTTTCGGGCTGAGGCGATAAGACACCGAGCAGCAGATCCAGCCTAGGCGCGCCATGTGGAGCATCAAAGGCACCGCTTGCCCGGCCTTATCACCATACATCCAGGCGCCACCATGAATGTGCAAGAGTACCGGCGCAGAGGCTGGCCGAGAATCGGCTGCGTACAGATCTAATTTCAAACCTTGGTGCCCGTAGTCGATGTCTTTGGTAATGGTGACGCCGGTTTTGTCGCGCGTAAAAGGCCGCAGTTGTGAGGCAAAGTCAGGCGTTGAGTGTAAGTCGCCTCGCAGATCAGGGCTGATGGTGGCTTGATAATCCTGGCCCAAACCTTTCTGCAGTGCGGCCTCAACTAATGGGCCGAGCGCTCGGCCTTGATAATGATGGTGGAGTAGGGCGAGCCAGCTGGCGAATAAAGTGACGAGCGCCAGAAACCCGATCAAACCTGAAAAACTGCCGCCGATCAGTAATAAGGCGGCTAACAGCATTTCGATGACGGTGATTTGTAGCGCTAATTCGCCGGCTGGCCAGCCAATGGCAAAGCTATAAACCATGAACCGGGCATTTCTCAATACCGGGAAATAGACGTTTAGGGTCAGTCCGAGACTGAGGACGGTAAAAATAAAAGCGGTGAAGGTCATTGGGGTTTAGCCTTATTCGTTGACGGTTGGTTTGCGCCCGCCGGCATTTTTAGGATTGATTCGGGTTGGGAAAATGCCTGGGCGCTTGATTAAAGCGCTGGCGATAGGTTGCCGTCAACGTTGATGGCCGTGCCGCTGATATAACCGCCGGCATCGGAGCACAAAAGGCACGCCAAGCTAGCGCATTCATCGGCATAGCCCAGGCGGCCCATGGGCAAGGACTTACCAGCGGCTTCTATGAAGGCTTCGAGCGAATCATTGGATCCACTGCCCTTGTGCGCCCGCACCATCTGGTCGGACTCAATACGGCCAATGTTTAAAGCGTTCACCAGGACGTTGTGCGCGGCGCCTTCACCCGCTAAGACCTTGGTCAGCGCCATGCCTGCGGCGCGCGTGATCGAGGTTGGGGCCGAGCCTTTAGTAGGCGTCTTAGCGAGGGTATTGAGCATGTTAATAATCCTGCCCCAACGGTTGGCCTTCATTGATGGCAGCACCAAGCGGCTTAAGCGAACCGCCGCCATAAGTTTCAGGTCTAAATCATACTGCCACTCGTCATCCGTGATGGACTCGAACGCACCGGCTTTTGCGAACCCAGCATTGTTCACCAAGATATCGATGCGCTCGAAATCGGTTATGACAGCTTGATGCAACCGTTTGATGGCCTCGGCATCGGCCACATCGCAAACGTAACCGATGGCTTTCTGGCCTGACGCTTGGGCAATGCGCAAGGCGGCGTCGGTCACCTCGGCGTCGGTTCGTGCGGCGAGTGCGATCTGCGCGCCGGATTCTGCAAACTTCAAGCCCATGGCGTAACCCAAGCCTTTACTACCACCGGTAATGAGCGCAACCCGGCCATCCATTCTAATTTCCATAAGGCGTCCTTAAAACTGATTAAGATCCGGTCGACGAGGGGTTCGACCCCTGAGTTCGCGCTCGAATAAATGCTCCTCAACGAGGGCCACCATTAGAGCAACATGATCTTGGGTGGCGTTGAGCGCTTTAACATACTGGAATGTCTCGCCGCCGGCGGCAAGAAAGGCGTCCTGGTTTTCGACCTTAATTTCTTCAATGGTCTCTAGGCAGTCTACCGAAAACCCCGGGCAGATCACCAAGAGATCTTTTTTACCCGTCGCGGGGAAGGCGCGCATTTGGTCGATCGTGGCGGGCGTCAGCCAAGCCGCTGGTCCAAATTTAGATTGGAAGGCAACCGACCATTGATCTTTGGTTAACCCCAAGGCATGCGCCACACGGCGCGCGGTCTCTTGGCATTGCGATGCATAGGGGTCGCCCGCATCGCTCTGGGACATGGGAATTCCATGGAATGAAAATAGTAAGTGAGTGCCCGCTATCAGTTTTTGATTATATTTTTCGACTGACTTGGTGAGTGCATGAATGTATTTTGGGTGGGCGTAGTACTCGCTGATGAATCTAAAGTTGGGAATGATTTGATTGTTGGTTGCCGCGACCCACTTGTCGAACACCGCGCCCGTGGTTGCGCCCGCGTACTGTGGGTACAGGGGAATGACGAGGAACTCGCTGCAGCCGTCATCCTGCGCCTGGTTTAGGATCGATTTAAGCGCCGGATTGCCATAGGTCATCGCGCTGTAAAAGTGCAAGTCGCGCTCAGGATATTGCCGCTCAAAGTATTTAGCGACCCGCCGAGTGAGCGCTGCCGTGATATTCCTGATCGGGCCATCATGGGTGCCCCAGATCATCGAATAATTGTGGGTGAGTTTTTTGGGCCTAGTTTTGAGGATGACCCCATGCAGAATCGGTAGCCAGATCGAGCGCGGTAAGTTAACCACTCTTGGGTCCGATAGGAACTCTGCCAAGTAGCGCTTAATGGCCGGTACTGAGGGTTCATCCGGGGTGCCGAGGTTTGCAAGAATGACTGCCGTTTTGATGGTTTGTGCCTCAAAGAAATAAAAAATGGTAACACGATGACAAGGTTACGTAGAAACAAGGCTGCAGGTCTTTTTATCGGGGCTAAATGGCAACTAGGTGGTGCTGAAATTTAGACGTATACTGCTCGGACTGGGGGTGACTTGGCTTCGACGCTGGTTGCGAAACCTAAGGTGCATGCCGAGAGGGTAGTGACTCTCGTAAAACAATCACTGTAACTTTATAGTTGCCAATGACGAAAACTACGCGCTAGCTGCCTAAAAACCTAACCTTCGGGTTAATTTTTATTTAGCTTACCTCGGGGCGGATGTGCCCATGTATTCAAACCGAGGGCACGACTCATGGGACCGCTGTCAGACCCCGCTTGTGGTTGATGCAGTTAAACTTAAAGCAAGCTCGCCGTTTAATCCCTGTTTGCCGGGCCAGTGAACGGTTAAATAATAGACAAACTATGCATGTAGAGCCGAAGGCAGAGAACTGACGGACGCGGGTTCAACTCCCGCCACCTCCACCAAATTAAGCTTCAAATACGTCTGTTAAAAACCAAAAAGCCCCTTTTATAGGAGCTTTTTGGTTTTCGTCACGATTTGGTTTTCGATCACAGGGGGTCTATCGGTTATGTGACGCGGGCTTTTAATCTGTTGCACGGTTTGAGTGCGCAGATGATCAGTTGACCACGCATTCTGGGTCACCGATATGTCGCGTCACCATGGCCCTGAAGGCGCCGCGACCGATGCCAAATTGCACGAGATCCTTTTGTGCAAACAGTGCGGCCTCGCGGCTGATGGACTTGGGGTCCCGGGCTTTCATATGCGCTTCGGCGACCCGTTCCATTTGAATAAAGCTGCCAACGGCTTCGGCAACACTGTCGCCAACCGTCAGCAAGCCATGGTTTCGCAAAATAATCGCGCGAGTATTGCCCAAGGCATCGGCAATTCGCTGCCCGGCCTCAAGGCTTTGTACCTGAACCTCTTCGTCGTCGAAGAGCGCGTGGTCTTCAAAAAAGATGCAGGACTCTTGCGTAATGGGCTGAAACAGGCGGGCTTCAGCGGAAAAAGGGGTGCCCCAGCCCGTATGCACATGCACAGCGCTGACGGCATCCGGACGGGTCCGCAATATTGGATAGTGAATATAGTAGCCGGCTACATTCACGAACCCGGTGCCAGCGGCAAGACTGCCGTCCGGTGCAACCAGCACCAAGTCGTCTGTCGTGGCTTCGTGATAGGAAACGCCATATCGCAGCATCCAAAAATGATCGGTTTGCTCGGGGTCCCGTGCGCTGATATGCCCATCTCCGGCATCGCCCCAACGGTTTGCGGCGAGCAGGCGATAGCCTAAGGCGCAGTCACGTTTGCGTCTGGCGCGGATCTCATCGATGGTTCTTTCTTGTGGATTGGAGCGTTTAATCTGGTTCATAAGGGCCTTACTTTGCGATCTGGTTGGCTGCAGGGTGTGTTTATGCACTGTGCGGGAGGCGTTGTCCAGTGTGGAGGTTGTCGTGCGCCCGCTGGGGCCCGCGGCCGAAGTCTGTTTGTTTTTGGCCATGGGTCAGCAAGACTCGAAAATGCTTTAAGCGAGCGCGGCGATTAACCAAAATAGCAATACACGGCTGCTTGTTCCTGCCCAGCGTTTTGAGTGTCGAGCGGCTGACCGTTCGGGTCGATAAAGTGGGTTGCCAGTTTTCTTTAAAATGCTTGGAATCCTGATTGTTACAGGTAGGTGATGCGTATTGATATCCTTGGATGAAAAATCATCTTTGATAAACGCTCTAACGCTCTAACGCTCTAACGCTCTAACGCTCTAACGCTCTAACGCTCTAACGCTCTAACGCTCTAACGCTCTAACGCTCTAACGCTCTAACGCTCTAACGCTCTAACGCTCAATTGATGGCGTAGGATTTGTCCGCTAGCTTGGGATTCCGTCTTTTGTCGCGCTGTGCGAGGATACCGCGAAAGCACGAATCATTTTAGTGAATCAAAATGGACGGGGATGCATTGATGCAAATCACAACGAATGAACTCACCGCCGAGTTTTTCTATCGGAAACCCCTTGAGATCGGCGAGCCGAAACCGGTTTTTGGCTTGGCCCCAAGTGACCCCGACCGGCCTGATCAGGAAGCACACCTCAAGACGGTTAAAAACGCCAGAGGCCAGGGGCATTGTCTCTCCGAGGCTGGTTTTGTGTTGCTTGAGCATGACACAGTGGTTTCAGATTTTTACGATGATGACCACGTTGCAGAAATCTATTATCCCGAAATGCAGGCGCTGGCGCAGCAAGAAACAGGCGCGGACAAAGTGTTTGTGATGTCGCATATTACGCGCAACGAGGCCGAAGCGGCCCTGGGCAAGCGGTTGGGCGCCCATCGATTAGTGCACAACGACTTCACCCCCAATTTTGAAACCACCATTGCGCCGTTACTTGAAAATGTTGAGCAGACACCGAGCCGCATTGCGGTTTACAACCTGTGGCGGCGGTTCGATGCGGACGGCCTCGATGCCCCCTTTGCGGTCTGTGATTCGCGATCGGTCACGGTGCCGGAGCTCGTGCCCACCGACCTTCATAATTACGGTAGTGGTGAGGGCTTTGCGGTTGAAATCTACCAGTCTTGTCATGCTGAACAGCACCAATGGTATTTCTATCCGAAAATGATGCGGGGTGAAGTGCTGATGTTTAAAACCTACGATTCAGCAGAGCAGCCGTTTTTACCAACCCTCCACAGCGCGTTTGACGACCCCAATTATGAGCCGGGCTCTGCAGCACCCCGCGAAAGTATCGAGGCCCGGGCTATTTGCTTGTTCTTTTAAACCGATTTTAATTTGTTGTGACGGAGACCTAGCGCTGGCGCCCTTTGTGCTGACTCAACAGCCCTGCGCTCAAGTCATTGAATAAACAGCGCGTAGCCCCCAGCAAGCCCACCAACCGTAAAGCAGTAGTAAGAAAAATAACGCAGCTGGGCACGGCGCACGAGAGAGATCATCCATTGGCAGGCAACGAGGCCCGTCAAAAAGGCAGCGATGAAACCAGCGGCGAGAACCGACAAGTCATTGGGCTCCACATGGAAGCCGCCATCAATCAGGTCTTTAGCAATTTTCCCGAAAATTAATGGCACCACCATTAAAAAGGAAAATTTGGCAGCGCGAGTTCGGTCGATGCCGAGGATCACCGAGGTCGAAATGGTTGCACCAGAGCGCGAAATGCCGGGCAAAATGGCGATCGCTTGAGCTAGTCCGATCACAAAGGCATTGCCGTAGGTGACGTCGCGGTCGGTATTTTTGGCGCGGTCCGCAACAAACAACAAAATGCCCGTCAGCCAAAGCATGGCGCCGACCAGTAAGATCTGCCGATCAAAAAGCAGCTCAAGTTCTTTTGAAAACAGCACGCCAACCAGTGCCGCAGGGATCATGCTGAGTACAATTTTAAGGCTGAACTGCCACTCTGGGCTGCGCAAGGAGCTGAACAATCCTCTGACAATTTGCAGTACATCGGCTCTGAACACGACCAAGGTGCTGAGGGCGGTTGCCAGGTGTACAACGATGGTGAACATCATGCTTTCTTGGGGCAGGCTGGTGTCACCTAATAAAACCTTACCCAGCTCTAAGTGTCCGCTACTGCTGACGGGTAAAAATTCGGTCAGGCCCTGCACAATACCCAAAAAAATTGCTTCGAAATAAGTCACTAAAATCCCCCATGGTTCGGGCCCTATTCTATGTGATTTTTAAGGCGTATCAGTAGGGATTAAACCGACCCCGATCATTCAGGCGCTCGGCGACTGCCTGAAAGGCGCCGCCATTGTGGTTAGAGCGTCGTGGTTAGAGCGTCTAGTGAATCGCGCGCTGTTCGAGCTCGACAAGGCGTCGGTAAGGTTGCTACGGCAACGGGTTTTACAGAAAAGGCCGGCTTAAGGCCCTGGGTAAACGGGCCATGACTAGGCCCTGAAGGCGTTGGCTCGCAGTCGGCCTGAATTCTCCCTAAGCTCACGCTTTGCGTCGGGTTCCTACCGGCACAACGGGTCTCTTTACGATTTAGGTCATCCAGGACCGGCCTGAACAACTTTTGCGCGAACCAATTGGGGCTGCCAAAAAAGCACGATGACAACCATCAAAACGGTGAGGTAAGACAACACCGGAAATAAAGCAGCAAGACCCAGCCACTGCGCCAACAGTGCGATGGGCATTGTCATGAGTTGTGCAAACGCCATGTTGAGCTGAAAGATGCTCATGATTCTGCCTCGCATATCGCTGGGCGCGATGTGCTGAATTAAAATCGTGCTCGACACCATCATGGTCGTCATGCCGGCGCCCAAGCCGAAGTTGCCGATCATAATGTTCAGTTCGTTTTTACCAAACACGAAAATCACGAAAGACAGGGAAAAAAGCAACGCGCCAAAGCCGATGAGGGCGCCGCGGTGGATAAAGTCTGCGAACCGCGCCAGCATCAAGGCCGCGATGAACGAGCCAATGCCCCAGAACATCATTACAAAGCCCATGCGGGGTATGGCAACCCCCACCTCAGTCGTGACCCAGGTTGGCCCCAGGCTGGCGGTGGCCGGATAACCAAGGCTCATGAGCAGAATGAGCAGGATGATGACCCAAAGTATGACCGGTTCTCCCCGGGCGTAACGTAAGCCCACAGAAATATCGGTCTTGATCTGGGCGAAACCGTAGGGTTGTGATTGCTGTGATTGTACGAGGGCACTGGGCGCATAATGCATCATGCCAATCAAGATCATGGCGAGGAGGTAGCCAATAACCGTTGTGCCGTAGGCCCCACTAAACCCGAAGGCCTCGATCATGAGGCCTGTGATCATGATGGCAACCGGCATCGCAATTTGGCCTGAGACTTGATTGAGGGAAATTCCAGAGGGCGTTAATCGCTGACCGAGGATGTCTGGCACGATGGCAAGGCGGGTGGGCGCATCAATACTTTGCAGGCCTGAAGAAAAAAAGGTGAGGATGAAAAAAGCGCCGAAACCAAGCAATCCGCTGAGATCCAAGTACATTAGCCCTGCGATCGCGGCAGTCATGACAACTTGTAATCCCAGGATCAGTTGCAGCAAGTGTTTGCGATTGAAGCGATCCGCCAAAGCGCCACCGTACAACCCAAAGGTTAAGGCGCCCAAACCCCGAGACGTTGCGATAAAGGCAACCAGAATCAGCCAGATGTTATTCGGCGCGGTGGATTGAACCCACAGGATTTGCGTTATGAATTGCAACGGCATCAGCATCTGCCCGATGGCAAAGCCAGCCAGCAAAAACCGGAAATCACGATTGTGTAGGGGCGCCAGCGCGCCAGTGGCTAAGTCTGTCATGGGTAATGAATACTGATTTGCCCAAAGGCTATCACGGATCGATGGTTCAGGTTTTTAACCGTAACGAGCCATAGGTTAATTTAACAGCCTGATCACGTCTTCAGGCTTTGGCCCGCCCGGTAAAAACATCACGGCGGTTTCATCAAACCCTGCCTCGGAAAATGACCAAAGTTGCGCGCGCAGGGCCCCAAGATCGGTCTCTTGGGTTAATTGCAGCGTAGAAACGACGGCTTTTTCGCCACCAAACGCGCGATACCGCGCGTGGGCTGTGAGGATTTCCTCGGTGCGGCGATAGTGGGCAGAAGCGATCCAGCCGTCGAAATGCCGCGCCGCCATCTCAACGCCATTGCCCCAGCTACCGAAGTAAAGCGCCGGGCCGCCGAGCAGGTCGGGCCAGGGCGAAAGATCACTGTCACCGGCTTGACCCGTTTCGAGTACCGATTTGAGCTGCTTGAATTGACTCCGAAAATCGCTGAACCGAGTCTCGAAAGAACGCCCTGAAATCTTAAAATCGGCCGCGGTCGAGCCGGCGCCGAGTCCGAGAATGAGGCGCGGCCCACAGAGTTGTTGCAGCGAGAAAATACGGTGGGCGAGTTCAAGGGGGGTGTAAAGCGGTAACTGCAGCACGGCGGTGCCGAGCCTTATCGTGCGGGTGACTGCAGCGGCAGTCGCCAGGGTCAATAATGGATCGGTCATCATAAAGCCCCGACCCATTGCTTGGGCCGTCCAAAGGCTATGATAGCCCAGGGCTTCAAAGGCAATGGCTTGCTCCGCAATCCATTTTGGATCGTTCGGGTCGTTGACCGGTGCTAACAGTACGCCAAGCTTCATGGGTTAATCCCCCGTATGCGATGCCGTGAGCATAGCGGGTTTTGTGTAAAGGCGGCCACTGCCTCGTTGTCAGGGCAACGAGGCAGTGTTTGGCATCAAAGCCAGTCCCAGCTTTTACCGATGAAGACGTGACCGCATCTCGGCCCTGACCTTGAAAATCGCTGCCGGCATAAGGGTTGACATGAAGGTCTCAGTTGAGACACTAAGGTGCAACAGATTAGGCCTGACAGGTTGCTCTCAAAAGATTCACCAGAGCACATAGGTCTTAATCGGTCAGCACAAACCCATGCGGGCATTGGCCCATTAAGGATTTTTATGAGCGAAGCGAGACAAGAAAAAGCACCCTTTTGGTTGAGAGATAATTTTGCGCCCACCTTTGAAGAGCGCACCGAGACGGACCTAAAGGTTATTGGCCAGATTCCTGAATCTCTCAAAGGCACCTTGCTGCGCAATGGCGCAAACCCGCAAAGCGGGGAGTCTGCTCATTGGTTTTTAGGCAACGGCATGCTGCATGGCGTGCGCATTGAAGCAGGCGAGGCGAAGTGGTATCGCAATCGCTACGTTAAAACACCTTTATATCTTAAGCCTGATGGCGATGTGATGGATGGTTTGGGGGATATGACCATGTCGGCGGCCAATACCAACGTGATTCAGCACGCGGGTAAAATTATGGCGCTCGAAGAAGGGCATTGGCCGTTTGTGGTTTCAAATGAACTGGAGACCATTGGCCCGAATAGCTACGAGGGCAAGCTCCAAGGCGCGATGACGGCGCATCCTAAAATCTGTCCGGAAACCGGTGAGCTGCTGGCCTTTTCGTATGGAATGACGGCACCCTACCTTACCTACTTGCGCGCCTCCGCATCCGGCGAACTGCTACAAACCGAGCAAATTACCGTGCCCGGGGCTACGATGATTCATGACTTTAATGTGACGCGAAACTTTGTCATTTTCATGGACTTGCCGGCCGTCTGGAATTTTGAAGGCATGGCAACCACGGGTCTGCCAATTCTTTGGGACGAAAGTTATGGCGCCCGTCTGGGGGTGATGCCCAGAAACGGCGGCAATGATGATGTCGTTTGGTACGAGATCAACCCGTGTTACGTGTTCCATCCGTTAAACGCTTATGAAAATGGCGACAAGATTGTTATTGACGTTTGCCGAATGGACGACACCATGAAACCGGGTTCCAGCGCGCCACCCATGCTGTATCGCTGGGTTATCGATCAGACCTCCGGGCGCGTTACCGAGACGCAATTGGATGATCGCGTTGTGGACTTTCCTCGAGTGGCCGACAATGTGGTGGGCTTAAAGCATCAGTATGGTTACTGCGCCGCCTTTGCCGGCAGTGCCCCGTATGGGGAAGGGTTGATTAAATACGATCTAGAGGCTGGCACGTCGGAATATCGTCATTTAGACGGCGGACAAGCCAGCGAAGCAGTCTTTGTGAAAGACCCATCAGCCAGTGGTGAGGATGGTGGCTTTTTACTCAGCTATGTCTATCAGCCCGAAATCGACCAAAGCGAAGTACTGATCCTGAACGCGCAGGATATGTTGGGCGAACCGGTTGCCCGAATTCAGTTGCCGGTTCGCGTGCCGGCAGGGTTTCATGGCAATTGGATCGGAGACTAGACGGCAATTTAGGAATTGCGGCTGGGCTTCAATCTAAATCGCCGGGTCGCCCATGAGGGCGACCGGTGATTGCGCTATGGCCTATCCGCTATGGCCTATCCGCTATGGCCGGTTTATCAGGCGTCTGACTTGAATTGCGGGTCGGGTTGTGGCGTTGCCGAAGAAGGGAATCCTTATTCGGATGTTGCAATCGGATTGGCAGCTTTGAGCTGCGCCCGAAGGGTTGCTGACCAACGCTTGTTCAAGCCCGGTTGATGATTGAAACTGCTAGCGAGCGCTGGTGAGGGTCGGCTGTTAGCTTCGTAATGATGGGGCGCTAGGCTTTTAATTCTGACTTACCAATTCTCATCCTCACTGCGCCGAGATGACCTGCTTGCGCCGCCGTTTTTCAGGACGGATCAGTGCTTGATTAAGAAGGCTCGGCCCTGCAGCGGCATGAAAGAATTTTGCCTCGAGGATGACTGCAGACCATTTTAAATGTTGTGCTGCCGCTGCAGGGCGGTGACTTTTTAACAGGGGACACCCCTTTTAAGTTTTGGAGAAAGTGATATGAAGCAAACGGTGTTAGCAGGAATTTTAGCTTTGTTTTGTGTGGCTTGCGGGGGGCCTCAGTCGACCCAGCCCGATGATCGTGCGGTCAAACCCGCGGCCATTGGCAATTGGGGGGTGGATTTGTCGCCGTCAGAGTCCGCGCCCAGTCCGGGCGATGACTTCCATGGCTACGTCAACGCGGCTTGGCTCGCGGCAAATCCAGTGCCGCCAGAGCGCTCATCCTGGGGTTCCTTTTCGTTAATTGCCGAGCAATCAGAACATCGCGTTCGAGCCATTATTAAAGACCTAGAAAGCCTAGAGCCGGTTCAAGGCACGCCCGCGCAAAAGGTCAGCGATTATATGAAAAGCTGGATGGACGTTGCCGTGCTCGATCAAAAAGGGTTGGCGGCCATTCAGCCCGATCTCGACCGAATTGCGGGTATCGACTCACGGGTCGCCTTGGTCCGAGAGTTTGGTTTGGCCCCTCTGGTTGACGGTAGCGCGCCATTTTTTGCTTATGTGGGGGTCAATCCGATCAATCCAGATGCCCACAACTTGAGCATTGGCCTCAGTGGCCTTGGTTTGCCCGATCGCGATTACTATTTTGACGACACCGAACGATTTGCCCAAATTCGGGGTGATTACTTACAGTACATCGCCCTCATGCTGGATCAGGCGGGCTACCAAGCAAGCGCTGTGGCGGCGCAACAGGTTTTGGACCTAGAGGCGGAAATTGCCCAATTGCAGTGGGCGCGCGCCGATCGCCGTGATCGAGATAAAACCTACAATCCAACGACGTTTGAGGCCTTCCTAGCGAAATATCCAAGCTTCCCCTGGGCAGAATTTTTTAAGGCTCGCGGGATCGAATCGGCGCCATCGGTCAATATTGTGCATCCAGATACTATCGCCCCACTCATTGCCTTAGCGCAAGGTCAGCCGCTTGAACATTGGAAGGCATACCTTGCCTTTCATATGCTCGACAATCACGCAAGCCTTCTGACGACCGAGATTGATGAGGCCGCGTTCAACTTTCGCGGCAAACAGCTCTCGGGGCAAGCGCAGCGCCTGACCCGCTGGAAGCGCGGTGTAGCCCGAGTGGGTAGTAAGCAGGGGTTGGGTGAATTGCTGGGGCAGATTTACGTTGACCAACATTTCCCAAGCGAGTCAAAGGTGCAGATGGAAGCGTTGGTTGAAAACCTCAGGACGGCGTTTGGTCAGCGTATTCAAGCCCTGCCGTGGATGGGTGAGGCGACGAAAGTTGAGGCGTTAAAGAAGTTGGCAGCCTTTGAGGCAAAAATTGGGTATCCAGACCAGTGGAAGCTGCTGCAAGAAATTGAGGTTGATGCCGGGGACCTGTTTGCGAATGCTCGGGCCATTGAGCAATTTTTTTGGCAGGAAAGCGTGCAGGACCTCAACGCGCCGACCGATCGGGCCGAATGGTACATGATGCCCCAGACGGTCAACGCGTATTACACCGCGAGCTTTAACCAGATCGTTTTCCCCGCAGCCATTTTAGAGCCGCCGTTTTTTGATCCCAATGCCGATCCTGCTGTGAATTATGGTTCAATCGGGGCCGTCATTGGTCATGAAATGGGCCATGGGTTCGATGACCAAGGTTCAAAGTATGACTCGCGCGGCATCAAGCGAAACTGGTGGACCGAGGCGGACCTGGCGCGCTTTGGTCAGCGCACCGGCAAGCTTGCCAGCCAGTTCAGTGCCTACGAATCCCTCCCCGGATACTTTATTGATGGGGCCTTTACTTTGGGTGAGAACATCGGTGATTTGGGCGGGGTCGAAGTGGCTTTTCACGCCTATCAGTTATCAAAAAACGGCCAGCCTGCACCAGTGATTGATGGCTATACCGGTGAACAGCGCTTTTTCTTAGCCTACGCTCAGGCATGGCGAGTGCATCGCCGCGATGACCTGGCCCTGCAGTTGTTGAAGTCAGACAGCCATTCGCCACCGAAGTATCGAGTCAATGGTATTTTAAGAAACATTGATGCTTGGTATGAGGCGTTTGACGTGGGCCCAGATAATGCGTTGTGGCTGCCCGAAGCGGAACGCGTCAGCATTTGGTGAATGCGGCGCGTTGAATCCTTCGGATTATAGAATCTCCAGCTTTAGAGTGTTGGTGGATATTGCCGGTAATGATGGGTAGGACAGACGCTAAAAAACGTGAAACAATCGAGTCATCATTTGCGTTAAATTAATTTTTTGAACAGGAGAATACCATGACAGATGCTTACATTATTGATGCGGCAAGAACGCCGCGTGGTATCGGCAAGGCGGGTCGGGGCGCTCTTGCGCATCTGCATTCTGGCCGGTTGCTGGCAAAAGTGCTGGAAGCCATTCGAGATCGCAATGACCTCAATACCGATGATGTGGATGATCTTGTTGTCGGTTGTAGCTCGCAAGTGGGGAATCAAGGATCCTGCGTTGGGCGCATGGCGGCTTTGGATGCCGGTTGGAGTACCAAGAGTAGCGCCGTGACCCTAGACCGATTCTGCGGATCGGGCATTACCTCGGTCAATCTTGCTGCAGCGAACATTATGAGCGGCATGGATGATCTTTGCGTTGCCGGCGGTGTTGAGATGATGTCTTACACCAGCACCCTCACCAACAAGACCAATAATCGAACGGTCGATGGGGGTAATTTGCATCTTAGGAACCTGCATCCGCAGCCCCATCAGGGCATCTGCGCAGATATGATCGCAACGCTTGAAGGCTTTAGCCGCCAGGATCTCGATGCGTTAGCCGTTGAAAGTCAGCGCCGAGCGCAATATGCAATCGATCATGGGTATTTTAATAAAAGCGTGATCCCGGTCTACAACGACGACGGGACGCTGGCATTGGACCGTGAAGAGTTCCCCAGACCCGGCACAACGATGGAAACGCTGGCCGCGTTGAAAACGGTGTTTGATCAGTTTATGCCGGCACCGATTGACGATTCCGGTGAAACCTTCGAGCAGTTGGTCAAACGGGCTTACCCCGATTTAAAAATTAACCATGTACACCATGCTGGCAATAGCTCGGGGGTGGTTGATGGGGCTGCGGCTTTAATCTTGTCGAACAAGGCCTATGCGGATCGAATGGGCTGGAAACCGAGGGCTCGAATCCGGGCGATGGCAACGGTTGGTGGCGACCCAACCCTTATGTTGAACGAGCCGGTGCCTGCCGCCAATAAAGTGTTAGCGCGCGCCGGCATGACGGTTAATGACATTGATTTGTTTGAAGTTAATGAGGCTTTTGCGGTGGTTGCGGCGAAATTCATCCGAGACCTGCATTTGGATCCCGAGAAGGTCAACGTCAATGGCGGCGCCATGGCGCTGGGCCATCCGATTGCTGCAACCGGGTCCATCTTGATTGGCACGGTCCTTGATGAGTTAGAGCGGCGGGACTTATCCACTGGCCTGATTACGATGTGTACCGGCGGTGGCATGGCGCCGGCGATCATTATTGAGCGGGTATAATTCGCCTACAAGGGTTGTTTGCGGTTGCGGTTGAGGTTGAAGGCTGACGCCCGAGAAGCTACCGAGGCCGTGTTATTGAGCAGGAGTGGTAAGGTTTAGGCTGGGTCGGCCTAGCGTGCACTGTTTACTTTGAGTAAATAGTGGCCTATAAAGCCAAGAGCCGAGAACGATTTCGAGGTAAAGTAATAAAAAAACAGCTTATCAATAAGAATAAAGCTGTAAAAAAGTTTCATAAATAGGGGGAAGTATGCGTTCAAGCAGAGCGAAGATTGCGTTGCTCGTGGCAACTGGGTTTGTATTACCAGCTGCGACCGTTGCGATAGCAGAAGACACGGGTCGAAAGATTGAAGAAGTGATCGTAACCGCCGAGCGCCGAGAGGCCTCGATTCAGGATACGTCGATGTCAATCACAGCCTTCACAACAGAGTTCATGGATGATTTCGGAATTCGAAATCAAGAAGACCTTCAGAACTTTGTACCCGCCACAACCATTCAACCCTATGACGCGACGATTCGCGGCGTTGGTCGAAATTTCCGAGCACTCGGTGGTGATCCGGGTGTTGCAACTTATATGAATGGTGTTTACTCAGAAGATCTTCTGACGGCAACCGCTCAAACCTTTTGGGACGTTGCTCGGGTCGAGGTTCTACGGGGACCGCAAGGCACACTGTATGGTCGAAATGCAGTGGGTGGTGCCATCAACATGATTTGGAAAAAGCCAACGCAAGACTTTGACTGGTCTATCAAAACAATCATGGGCAATATGGGTCAAACCGAGTCCTACGGTATGTTGAATGGGCCGCTTTCTGAAACCTTATCGGCTCGAGTGAATTTCTCGCTTAGAAATCGTGATGGTGTGGTTCAAGAGATTGGTGATGGCCAAGACCTTGACGGCCTCGGCACAAAGAATTTTAACGGTCAGATTCAGTGGGATCCAAGTGATAAGTTGTCGCTTAATATTCGCCATAACGGTATGCGAGTTGATCGCCCGTTTGGTGGCGCCAATGGCGGTGGACTGGTCGTCCTCAACGAGGAAGGTAAGCCTGAAAGAAATTTTCATGCCCTTGTGCCTGGATATCGAGCGATCGATCCGGCCCAGACATCACCCTTAGCGAATGACTTTTTAGTGCCCAATGCGCCGGTTTATGTCTTTACGGATCCGACCACTGGCGCGCAGGTTCAGGCTCAGAATAATCGTGCCGGGATCGATTTTGCTGATTTTGACGGATTTCAAAATGCGGCAGCCTCGCTGGATGGTTTCAACTATAGTAGTCAAGAATCTATGGACGCTTACAACGCTTGCGTGTTCTCCGGTGAAATCAACGGAAGTGACCTCTGCGCGGCATCTAATGGACTTCAGCGGGAAGAGTTTGAGGCGGAGACGACCCAGTTGAATTTGACATACCAGTTGACCGACGATATCGAGCTGAAGTACATCTATGGCTTAAATGAGCTGATGTATCGTCGAACGACGGACGACGACAACACCGCCAGTAAGTTTCACGATCGGCAGTTCTATGTTAACCATGAAGCGGCTTACCAATCTCACGAATTGGTTGGGGTGGTTGATTTCTCGGAAGATTTCAGTCTGACCTCCGGTATCTACTTCTATGACGCAACGATTGATCAGCGTGGTGATTTTTACAGTTCAGTTGGCGAACGCAGGTTTATTGATCCGTACCTCTTCAGTACCGCAATTTTCGGACCAGGTCCGATGACCACGCTTCATGGTGCAAGAGATTCCTGTGCAGGTAGCACGGCTTTCGGTTGTAATCGCAATGACGGAGTGGAAGATCCAGATGCCTACAATATTCAGTTGTCACCATGGCTTGGCGATACCGGCACAGATCCAGATCTGGATGTCCAGTGGGGGCCAAACTCTTTAGGCAGTGACCTGCTCTACCATACCCAAACTAAGAGAAAAGCCTTTGCAGCTTATTCGCAGGGCGTTTGGCAGCTTAACGAGAAGTTTGCGTTAACAGTGGGCCTCAGATATGCGTCTGATGAGCTCATAGCAGAAGAAAATCTCTGGCGCTATTCTGAAACAGGGGGTGATAGTTTTATCCCTGCTATTTTCGGCAGCCTCGCGGTCATGAATATGGCGAATGGCGGGTTTGAGTCTGATGCCAGTCTGGTTTCAGAGGCAAATCCTTTCGGTGTGATATTCGATGAGTATGGGCAGCCCACGCCAACCCGATTGGCCGTTAATGGCGGCACCCCGTTCGCCTTAAGCATCTATCGCCCATTTGAGCGAACAGACACCAAAACGACCTTCCGGGTTAACTTGGACTACGACATTAATGATAATGCAATGGTTTACGGGTCAGTCACCTCCGGGCACAGAGCGGGTGGTTACAACCTAGTGTTTTTCAGCAACACACCAAGCTATGAGCCTGAAGCGTTGATCGCCTACGAGTTCGGTTACAAGACGCAGTGGCTCGATAATTCATTACAGTTGAACGGATCGTTCTACATTTACGACTATGAAAATATCCACACGGTGGCAACCGAGGTTAGCTCAATCTTTGGTACCTCGACTTCAACCCTGGCTGCCCCGGGTGCTGAAATCAAAGGGATCGAGGCAGAGTTGACGTGGCTTGCGACCGATCGATTGACGTTAGGCGGGAACTTTAGCTTTACGCCGAACAAGTACACCGAGGATCTCGTTATGCTGGACCCGGTTCGCTCTAATGCGCCTGCTTCGCTCTTCGGTGCTGTGCAGTCTGCGAGCAACATCAACGGTAATCAACTTCTGCAAGTGCCTGAGTCGAAGTTCAATGGCTGGGTTAGTCATGTAACGCCTTTGCCTTCCGGTTCAACCTTGATGTTTACGAGTAGCTATAGCTGGATTAGCGAAGTTTATTACTCGCCCTTCCAAAACGACAACGACAAGGCGGCCAGTTATGGCCGACTCGACATGAGAGCTAGCTGGACCTCAGCTGATGGGAAAATGATTCTTTCTGGATTTGTAAACAATGTTTTAGATGACGTTGGTGTCTTGCAGATCCTGAGAGAAGGCGAGTCTGAGCACTTTCGGCAATCTGCTGGAACGACGCTACCCCGTCTGATGGGGATTGAGTTCACGGTTTCGATGAACGCAATGAATTAAGCTGATTCGAGTGTAAAAAGGCGGCCATTGGCCGCCTTTTTTATTTGTGACAATCAAAATAATGTAGGTTATGATCCTCCGGCGTTGAAATCAGGGAAGATTTCTAAGCTGCCGTGTTGTGACCAAGGATTGGTCTCGCTAGATGCTGTGGCCACCTATCGATTTCGTTTCGAGCGGAAGGGGTCCCCTGTAATCAACTCTAAAACAGAGCAATGATTATTCTACGGGGATTAAAATGGGAAGTTTACTAAAGCAGTTTAACCAACGCGGCGACCAAAACAGTCGATCGCGCTTGGCGTTATGTGTGGTTTTGGGTATTGGTATGCCCTCTGCATCGATTGCAGTCGCGGAACAAACTGGCCGGAAAATTGAAGAGGTGATTGTAACCGCCGAGCGCCGGGAGGCATCGATTCAGGATACGTCGATGTCAATCACGGCCTTTACCACAGAGTTTATGGATGATTTCGGGATTCGAAATCAAGAAGATCTTCAGAACTTTGTTCCCGCCACAACCATTCAGCCTTATGACGCCACCATTCGTGGTGTGGGTCGAAACTTCCGAGCCCTCGGCGGGGACCCCGGTGTTGCGGTTTATATGAACGGTGTTTACTCAGAAGACCTGCTGACAGCAACCGCACAAACCTTCTGGGATGTTGCGCGGGTTGAAGTTCTGCGTGGACCCCAAGGGACACTTTATGGTCGCAACGCGATTGGCGGCGCCATTAATATTCTCTATAAAAAGCCTCAACAAGAAATGGACTGGTCGATGAAGTCCATCATGGGGAACGCGGGTCAGTTGGAATCCTATGGGATGCTGAATGGCGCGCTGAGCGATACGGTCTCGGCTCGGGTTAATTTCGCCCTTAGAAACCGCGATGGTGCCGTTGAAGAATTGGGCGATGGTCAAGCCACAGACGGCTTGGGGGTTAAGAATTTTAACGGTCAGCTTCAGTGGGACCCCAGTGATCAGCTCTCGGTCAACATTCGACACAATGGCATGCGAACCGATCGACCCGTCGGCGGCGCCAATGGTGGCGGCCTGGTGGTATTGAACGAAGAGGGTCAAGCCTCTAGAAATTATCACGCGCTGGTACCTGGTTATCGAGCGATTGATCCGGCTCAGACGGACCCGGTTGCAAGCGATTTCTTGCTGCCTTCCGCGCCGGTTTACACCTTCACGGATCCAGTAACAGGTGCGATGGTTCAAGCTCAGAATAACCGGGCTGGGATCGACTATGGGGATTTCAATGGCCGGCAAAATGCCGCAGCGTCTCTGGATGGGTTCAACTACACGAGTCAAGCTTCGATGGATGCCTATAATGAGTGCGTCTTTGCCGGCGAGATCAACGGGTCTGACGTTTGTGCGGCGACCAATGGTCTGAACCGAGAGGAATTTGAAGGCGATACCACCCAGTTGAATGTGAGTTATCAATTAACCGACAAGATTGAGTTGAAGTATGTTTTTGGCTATAACGAAATCATGTACCGTCGAACGACAGATGATGACAATACTGCCAGTAAGTTCCACGATCGTCAGTTCTATGTGAATCATGAGGCCAGTTACGAGTCGCATGAATTGATGGCGTTCATGGATCTTACAGACAACCTGACCCTGACCTCTGGGATCTTCTTTTATGATGCCACCATCGATCAACGGGGTGATCTGTATAGCGCGGCGGGCGAAAGTCGGTTTATCAACCCTTACGTCGATAACACCGCCTTGTCAGGCGGTGCTGCCAGTGTTTTAGGACCGATTTTACGCCCTGACCTCCCTGCTGAGGTTGCGGGTGCTGCGTTTACCGGGCTGCCCATCTCTGGATTGTTGAGCCAGCAGGCGTTGTCGCTCCACTCTGCGCGAGATGCGTGCGAAGGGAGTGATTCACCTTATTGTCAGCGTAACGGTTCGATTGGTGTCACGGATCCTGCTTTAGAAAACCCAAGTCGGAACCTCTTGTCGGCTGTTTGGCTCGGTGATAACGGTACGAACCCTGATCTGGACGTTCAATGGGGGCCGAATACGTTGGGCTCCGATGTGCTGTATCATACCCAAACTGAGCGAGAAGCCTTTGCCGCTTATAGTCAAGGCGTTTGGCAAATCAACGATCAGTTCGCACTGACGGTCGGCTTGCGATACGCCTCCGATAAAGTGTTGGCCGAAGAAAACCTGTTCCGTTACACGGAAAGTGTCATTAGTGGCCTGATCCCTTTTTGGGGTGGTGTCTTCGGGATCAATGCTGTCAATGGCGGTTTTGTCACGGATGCCTCGCTGATCTCGGCTCAAAACCCTTTGGGTCACGTTTTTGATGAATATGGTCAACCGACGCCAACGCGCTTGGCGACCAATGGCGGGTTCCCGATTGCGGTGAGTCTTTACCGACCCTACGAGCGTAAAGACACCAAGACCACCTTCCGGGTGAATCTTGATTACGATGTGACTGACAATGCCATGGTGTATGCCTCGGTCACATCCGGTCATCGAGGTGGCGGTTACAATCTGTTATTTTTCAGCAAGACGCCAACTTACGATCCTGAAGCTTTAGTGGCCTATGAGTTCGGATACAAAACCCAATGGCTTGATAACGCGCTTCAGTTAAATGGTTCTTTTTACTACTACGACTATGAAAATATTCATACGGTCGCGACCGAAGTGAGCGCCTTCTTTGGGACATCGACCTCCGTTCTTGCGGCACCTGGTGCAGAAATTACTGGGATGGAAGCAGAGCTGACCTGGCTGGCAACAGATCAGTTAACGGTCGGGGGTAACTTCAGCTACACACCAAATGAATACTCAGAAGATCTGTTTATTCTTGATCCTGCGGGATTTGACGCACCGGCATCTTTGTTTGGTGCAGCAACCGCTCAGAAAAACATAAAAGGCAATCAGTTGTTGCAAGTGCCTGAGTCTAAGTTTAACGGTTGGGTGTCGCATGTAACGCCTTTGGCATCTGGTAGTACGCTCACGTTTAGCGGATCCTACAGCTGGATTGATGATGTGTATTACTCGCCGTTCGAAAATGAAGATGAGATGGCTGAGGCTTATGGCCGATTGGATATGCGCGCTTCTTGGGCTTCGGCTGATGGGCGAATGATCGTGTCAGGTTTCATCAACAATGTGTTAGACGATGTCGGTGTATTGCAAGTGCTGCGCCATGGCGAAGAAGAATTCTTCCGTCAGACCGCAGGGACCACCTTGCCTAGGCTAATGGGGATCGAATTTACAGTGTCTATGAACGCTATGAATTAACGTTAACGCGTTCGGAAAAGGCGGCCATCGGCCGCCTTTTTTATTTGTGACATCCGGGGTGTATTCAGGTAGACTCCTCGAGCTGGTTAGATGACCGCACCTATTTATGACCGCGTAGTTTGTGTAACACTTTCGTTTTCTTCCTCCGCTCGTAAGTATTTTGAAGTCTCTCAGCCTTCAGGTAGTGATTGCTGCTTTGAAGAAAACTCACTTGCAAGGAAAGAAACATGGCAACAGTACGTGGACAAGTAAAATGGTTTGACGACCAAAAAGGTTATGGTTTTATCTCTCAGGAAGGTGGTAAGGATGTATTCGTACATTTTCGCGCTATTACCTCACCAGGCGTTTCATCGCTTAGAGATGGCCAAGAAGTAGAGTTCGAAGTACAGCAGGGCGACAAAGGCTTGCAGGCAGCGAACGTAACGGTTGTTTAATCGATCGTAAGAAAGCTCGAAACCGGATTAGGCCTTGTGTCTAATCCGGTTTTTTCTTTTGTGGTGTTTGACTTTTCCTGGGCCCGCTTCAAACTTCTCCCAGTCTCCCAGTCTCCCAGTCTCCCAGTCTCCCAGTCTCCCAGTCTCCCAGTCTCCCCTAAGCGCATGAGCAATGGTTGCCGATAGGCTGCCTCGA